>VTLG01016193.1_pt1 | contig 56110 bp, 69 predicted proteins | sample 4694571 | NCBI WGS metagenome assembly VTLG01 (sample SAMN12604809, study PRJNA352737) | marine metagenome | biome: ENVO:00000447; feature: ENVO:00000209|ENVO:00000569|ENVO:01000036; material: ENVO:00002151; isolation source: viral sequences binned using virsorter ... | reverse complement strand
TAAAGGAGAAAAAATGATTGATTTAAGTTATAAATCATACACAAACAAAGATTATATGGTTGATGAAGTTTTTAAATTAATAAACGCCAATAATTTTGTTCATAAAGTTAATAGAAACGAGTTAAGAAAACTTACAACAAATACATTACTTATATTGCTAAGTAAATTACAGGAGAAAAAATGAATTACGATACAGATTATGATTGTAATTATTGTAAAGATAGTAATTGCACTAATGGAGAATGTGTAGAGCCTATAAACGATTAATAATGATAAAAGGAGAGATAATGAAAGAAGATTACTTAAATGACCCTAAATACAGGGAAATGCAGTTAATATTAGAAGAAGAAGAAATGAAACAAAATAGTCATAATATAATACCAAGAGTTAAAAATAGTGATATGAAACTATTTGTTCATAATCATAAAGTATATTATGAAAAAGATGGTGTTGAAAAGCTTTTAAAAGCTTATAATGAACTTAGAGAAATAGTATTGGGGATATAATGAAAAAAGATTATAATAAAATGAGATGTGCTTTATCTTGTTATGAAGCAGAACAATTAACAACAGAAGATATTTATTATATATTGTTAGATGGTACTTTACCATACAAAGATATATCTAATAAAGAAGTAGAAAGAATGTTCACAACTATATTTGATAAAAAAGATGTACCTTTTATTAAGGATTTATAATGAAAAAATGTTACAAATGTGAAGAAGTTAAAGATTTAAATCATTATTATACAGATAGAACAAGAAAAGATGGATTAACTAATCAATGTAAATCTTGTAAATATAAATATGATAAAGAATATAGCAAAAAAAGAAAGAAATATTTTAAGAAATATTACAAAGAAAACGCCCAGGTTTATGTTGACTATAATGAAAGAAGAAGGGAAAGACATAGTTTAGAGCCAAGAATTAGAATGAAAGATGGGGCAAGAAGAAGAGCTTTAAAGAAAGGATTAGAATATAATCTTAAATCATATAAAGATTTACCTGAAGTGCCTGTTTTTTGTCCTATACTAGGAATACCTTTAGTATCTAATAGAGGTTCTAAAAATGGTGGTTCAGATAATAGTCCAAGTTTAGACAGGATAAACAATGACAGAGGATATATAATAGGTAATTTACAAATTATATCAAGAAAAGCTAATCAGATGAAAAGTAATGGTAGTTTTGAAGATATTAAAAAATTATATCTTTTTATGAAACAACAACAAATTAAACAAAAATGAAAAAAACCTTTTGTTTTAAATATAAATGGTTTTAACTTAATGATAAATAAAATAGGAGTTTTAATGAATAATATAAGAGAGATTGTGAAGGACAGAGGTTATCGTCTTAGCTACATAGCAAAGAGAATTGGCGTTTTTAATAGTCATTTATCTATGTGGATTTCAGAGCAGAGATACCCTTCACAAGATAAGTTAATAAAATTATCAAGAGTTTTAAAATGCTCTATCAAGGATTTATATCCTAATGTAGTTAGAAGAACTTATTGGAATATTAAAGGAAAAGATAATGGGTAAATTAAATATTAAGATTGACGAAAAAGCTTTAAACTTTATTTTATACCTTATAAGTATAAAGCAATTTGATGCTTTGTCAATTTGGAGAGTTTTACATAAACCTGAACAGAATGAGATTCTCTATAATCAATATTTAAAGTTAGAGGAGAAGAAAAATGTCTTACATAAAAAATAGTATTCCTGATAATTGGAATTGTCATCACTTTGATGATATTGATAATTGTGTTGAATGTCAGTACTCTATGCAGACTGCACATATAAATCCACAATATAGACCAAGCATTGAAAAGTGGTATAATAAAAAATCGAGGAGAAGAAAATGAGTAATAAAAAAGTAACATATTCTGATGTATGGAAAACACTTCGTGCTGTTGATACATCAAAAATACAATACAAAAAACAATCTTTAGATTATATAGGTTGGGCAGATGCGTGGGCAACTTTAATGGAGTATTACCCTGAAGCTACTTATATATTTGAAGAACCAACTTTTTATGGAGAAGAAGGTAGTAAAACTTGTGATGTAACTTGCAGTGTATTTATTGGCGATTTACAAAGAACAATGTCGCTACCTGTAATGACTTCAAGTTTACCTATGAAAAGTATTGTAAACCCAACATCAAGAGATATTAACGATGCTCAAGCAAGATGCCTTGTTAAAGCAATCGCTATGTTTGGATTGGGATTACATTTATGGGAAAAGAAAGATGTAAAGAAACTTGGAAGCGTTCCAAGTGAAATGCCGTTTTAATTAAAGGAGATACGAATGGAAAGAAAAAATAACACAGGTGCTTTATTTTCAAATGCAGAAAATAAAAAAACTGATAAACACCCTGACTATAAAGGTAAGGCGTTAGTTAATGGTAAAGAAATGAATATGAGTGCGTGGTTAAATACTTCAAAAGCAGGAAATAAGTATTTAAGCGTTTCTTTTGATGATTACAAGCCAAAAACTGATGCAGGTAATACTTTTACATCAACTGCAACAGATAATACTGCAGAGATACCATTTTAATGTACGAGCTAGAAAAATATTTTGACAAGCTCTGTAGATTCATAGAAAGTGTTTTAGATAAAATATTTGAAATGCTTGAAAAGGAAGATAGATAATGGGTTTATTTTTAGAGATTAAAATTCGTCAAGATGGTAAAGAAAAATGGGTAGATGCAAGTAAGTTTTTAAAGTATATGCTTAAAGAACACTTGCAAGAGGAAGCTTCAAAGGGTGGGGTATTACCCTACCCTGATGAAGAAAATAAACAACAGATTTTTGAAATGTGGTGGAATTTATATGATAAAAAAAGAAGTAAAAAGAAAACATTTAATTATTGGTGTAAAAATATTAAAACAGATTTAGTTTCAGATATAATGAAACATACTAAAAGTTATGTACAAACAACAGAAAAACAATTTAGAAAAGACCCTCATTCATATTTACTGAATGAATGTTGGGAAGATGAAATAATACTAAAACCTGAGGTTGCAGAACAGCAAAAATTAGAATATATAGAAAGAAAAAGAGAAGAAGAATATTTAAAACAAAAACAAGAGCAACAAAGAATTGAAGATGAATCTGCTGATGATGATTGGAAACAAGAATTTTTTAGTGGATTAAAAAAAGATTTAATAAATAAGGGGCGAAAAAAAATGTCAATTACTAATGAGTCGGAAGCGAGTTAATAAATGAGTTTAGAAATTATAATCGCCCCTTTAAAATTAAAAGACAAGGAAATAAAATGAATGATAATTTATTGAAAATTAATCAGGAATTAGGTAAAGAGCTTGAGCTTATTGTAAAAAAATTAGATATTGCTATTGTGGGCTTAGAAGCGATAATTTCTAATAACTGCGACACACTAAAAATTGCAGAAAAAACAATAGAAGAAGTTAATAATTTTAAAGTACCACAGGACACTCCTCCTAAAAAATAGTTCGCACTATTCGTTCTGTGGTAACAAATTGAAAGGAAGTTATGGAATTAATACTATTAGCATTAGTATTTGTACTTTTAATGTTCGTAAAATAAAATAAAGGGTATCATCAATGACAAAAACAAGAAATGAATATGTTTTAGACACATATCGTATGCAACTAAAACATTATTTTGAAAAAGGATTGGGAGAACAATCAGAACTCTCAAAAAACACAACTATCACTCCTCAGTTAGTAAAAATTACATTAGACAGGTATTTAGAACTTGGTGGAAGTTTAAACTTTATAGATGTTGATTTAAATCAATATAATGATTTTTTAGATGAAGTGAAAGCTTGTTAATTGAATAAATTTCAAATTGCAAAATTATCTCGTTATAAACAAAGTTATACTTGTCAAATGTGTGGTAAACCTAAATTTACTAAAATGTATAAGTACCAAGCATATTCTTTTGTATCACGTTATAAACCACCATTAATGAATAAAGTATGTAGTGATTGTATTTATAAAGAGGTTTTTGGTAATGAATGGAGATTAAAAAGAAAAGAGGGTGTTTTAGATGATATGTGAAATATGTAAAAAAAATAGAATAGAAAGGGTTATTGCAGAGTCAAAAAAAGCGATGCTTAGATTTACTAAAAAATTAAAAGAGGAGAAAAATGGCACATCCAAGTAAATTAAAAGGAAATAGATTTGAAAAAGAAATAGTAGAAAAAGCTAAAGATACAGGATTAAAAGCTAAAAGAGCTTGGGGTAGTAATGGAATGGCTTTGGGAGAACATCCTGAGGTAGATTGTATTATTGATGGTTCAAAAATACAAGCAAAAGTAAGAAAAAAATTACCTGCCTATCTTATACCATCTAAAGAAGTAGATTCTGTGGTATTTAAACAAGACAGAGGGGAAATATTAATGTTGGTTAGATATGAAGATTGGTTGTTTGAAAGAAAAAGGAAATCTGATGATAAATAAATTTGCAAGTCCTAATAAAGATATGGTTGCAAAGCCTAAAAATTGTATTAAATGTAATATTTTATTAACAAAAGATAATAGGGTTAGAAAATATGGCTCTACAGGCTATCATAGTTGTTGCAGAGAATGTGTAAATAAAAGAAATCTTAAATATATGCGTAAAAGGGCTCAAATTCTTAAAGATAATCCATTGTGGTAGGTATTACCATACCTCACGAATTTTAAGGCTAATATCATACACTTTATGAGCAACTTGTTTTATTGATAATGAGTCTTGGTCTAAAACACATATAGCAAATTGGTCAGGATTATTATTAGTATTATCAGGTTGAAATATAAATCTTTGACCATTACCAATTTTTTGCATTATAGATAGAAAGCTATCATCATTTAATAAATTATATCTAAATTGACTATTAAGATTTCCATCTGAATCATTAACTAAATCATCTGAATTATATCCTGTTGAAGTTTCAACATAATTATTTGACATAAAATTAGACGCAAATAAATTTACATCAGACACATAACTAAATTTCATAGACCAATTACGTCTACCTGCTCTTTTAACTAATCCGTTAGAATTTCCAACAGAAAATGGTTCAACTTTATTATCACTTAAATCAAACCAAAATGGAGAACCATTATATCTTACATTAGTAATTGTTGAGCCACCTAGGGTTTGAACTGAATCATAACCATCAAACTCTAAATCCATAGTTAAATCTAAATCTGCAGAGTTAGGCATATCATAATAATATCCAAATGTAAAACAACCAATACCTTTGCTTGAATTTAATTCACTCATTGATATTTCAATAGAGTTTGCAGAATCATCTTCTGCATTAAAAGTCATTAAAGAACAACCTTTATTATCCATAGTTATTACATCTCTGTTATAATTTATATTTAAAATATTTTCAACTGATTCTGCGTTTAAAGATAAAGTTAAGTTTGTATCAGTAATATTGTGATTTAAAAAACCAAAATAGCTTTGATTTGAAAAACCTAAATTATTCCAAGCTAAATCTCTATCCCATTCGAATTGTAAGTTTCTACTTTCTATAACTTTCATTATAGAGCAGTTTAAACCTAAATACTGATTATTTGTAATATCTTGACCTATATAACTTAAATAACTTGGTAAATCTAAATAAAATCTTGGTTTTAATACATTTTGATAAGCCATTTTTATTTACCCCCTTCATATTTTATGGTATTTGTTTGTTTTCTTGGCTCTTTTACAACTTTTTTTCTTTGAGGTTTTATCATTTTTTCTACAGGTTCTCTTAATTTTTTTATAGGTTTAAATTTTGAACTTTCTTTACGAATAGGCACTCTTTCTTTAACAGTTTTAGTTACAATTTCTATTTCTTTTTTACCATATTTTTGAACTTTACCAAATTTATTTATAGAAGATTCTTGTATCATAGGTTTTACAAGACCTGATTTAAATGGTCTTTTAACTTCAATTTTTTGAGTATCATACAATATTAAAGTATCATCTTCTAAGTTAGTTTTTTGTTTATTAATAAGCTGTTCATTTTGATTATTATTAATGATAGCTTGAACTTTTGAACCATCAAAATTCATAACTTGACAACTATATATTGTTATATCTCCTGAATATTCAAACAAAACTCTTGGTATATCTTGTTTAAAAACATTAGTAATTAAAATTAAAGTTTTTCCTATTTTTGTTTTAATATTAATAGGTATTTCCTTAAAAAAACGACCTGTTCCACTATAATTAATAACTATATTAGATGGAGTGCCATTTACTTCAAATTCTATAGTATTATCTAAAACAGATAAAGTAGAACTTGTAACTATTTTAATATCTTTTAGCTTATTATTATTAATACTGTTATATAAATTTGATATTGACATTTATTGTCCTATTATTTGATTGACGATAGCAACAACATCTGAAACATTTACAACACCATCTTGATTTAAATCTGCTCCTACAATATCATTTAATTCATTATCTGATATTATGTAATTAACAATAGCAACAACATCTGAAACATTTACTAATCCATCTTGATTAACATCTCCAAGTATTCCTGTAGAATCATCAAATATTATTTGTAATAAATTTAAATCATATTGGTCTACACTACCATCATTTGTTAAATCTGCAGATATTTTTTGCCTAGATGTTAAATATTTATTAGAGCCTACTATTATATCTTCAAATATATCTATATCTTCTAAAGTTATATGAGAATTAGCAAATGACGGTTCTGCTCCAATAATGTTTCCTGCTATATCATATCTTAATGTATATGAATTAATACCTAGCTCACTTCTTCTTGATAGACTTCCTTGACCTGCAGAGAAATTTCCTTTTAATTCGTGTAATTGCATACATTCAATCTTTATATTTTTAGAAGATTTTGTAACTGAAGTTATTATAAAAAATGGATATATTTTCTGTCCATTTCTTATATTTTCTTTTGTATAATCCTCTCCAAAAGCTTTGACATTATTATTTAAACTATCAAATCTAACAATATCTCCTACTTCTAATTTAATATATTTTAATGGTAATGTACATTTAACTATTGTATGTTGATTACAATTTAAAAGATATATATAATCCCTTAAAACAACAGCAGATTCATAATCTCTAATAAAATCACTTTCAAATTCAAATATATTATCTTCTCTATTTAATCCTAACTTAGAATAATCATATCCCTCATTACTCCAATTTTGATTTTTATAAACTTCCTTGTTATCTTCTCCATTACCAAAAAAATCATATCCATCACAATAACCTGTTTCTCTACGATATTCATCTTCTGCATAATCTTTTTTATATTTAACATTTACTAATGTTTTGATATTTTCAGATGGAGTTCTTGTAAATTGAAATTTTATAACATCTAATTGTTTTATTGTTTCGTCTGCTTCTGAGTATTTTTCTTTTATTGTGCTATAAGAAAAATTGCCATTAGAATTAAATTTAGGAAATAATCTTGAGTTTTTAGCTATATCTTCAACTAAAGCTTTAGAATTTATTTTTTCTTTAACAGAAAAAGCTAATTTTATATCTGCATTATCACTTTGAGCAATAGACCAACTATTTCTATCTGTAATATCAATTGCATCTAATTCTTTTTCTACAAAATGATATAATACATCAGCAGGATTTTCAATTAAAGTTTCAGGATTATTGGTATATATTCCTAATTCATCATATCTACCAAAAACATCGGCATATAAATCATCTTTAAAAACATTTTCAAACAAACTATATTGAAGCAAAGCTATACTTTTTATATTTGTGCTGATTTTTGTTCTTCTATCTGTACTTTGATTTGCATTTCTAATTCTATAAACTAAAGATAATGAATCAAAAGCATCAGGAGTATCCCAAGATTGCAACCTAAAATCAGTAAAATTAGTAAATTGATTATTTAAATTGTCTACACTTTGATTAAATATGTTTACATCCCAATTTGCATCTCCTCCACTTGTAAATATACCTGAATTACCTTTTAGGTCAATTAGGTTTGTAGCATCATCATTATCTCCAATAAATTCTGCATTATAATTTACATTATCTTCATCTAATCTCTCTGCTCCATAAGCTTGCACTAATATGTCATCATTTGCATCAGTATTATGAGTTTCATTATTACCTTCTTCTTCAGGTATATTTAATTGTAAAGCTCCATATACAAAAGTATTTGTTTCTCCTTGAACTGCATCTTGTGATTCTATATCAGGTATAGGAAATAATAATGATAATCTTTGCTCTGCAGTTCCTGTAGCATTACCTGCAGTTAAATTAACAGTAGAAAATGAAAAAGCATAATCATAATCATAACTAAAATTTCTTCCTGTATGTTGTGCAGATATTTTACTACCACAAGGTATTAAAGTTCCTTCTTTTACTGTTGTATTACAATTAGTATCAAAAAACTCTCCTAAATAATTACCCTGAGATTCACTTAAATTTCTTAACAATGTATTAGAAGGTATTTCATCTTCTATTAGCATCCACCAAGATAATCCACCTATGTTACTACCTGAATTATTATCGTGTCCACATAAACCATCCATATATATTTTATTGTTAGCAACAGTATACTGACCATATCCACCTGCAAAATATTCGTGTTTTATTTTTGTTGCAGCTTCATTAAATGGATTACCTGCTTCAGTTGCTATAGGTACAGTATTATACCTAGCTCCATATCTTGTACCTAAAACATAATCTTTACTATTATCTAAATGCTTATCTCTAATTTCAAAAGGTGTAAATGTTGCAAAATCTTCCTTTCTAAATAAAAAGTTTCTATCTGAACCATCATCAAATAAGTTTATAAAAATTTCATTATCTAACAAAGCTCCACCCATTGTTGTTTCATTCCATTGACCTACATAAACTGTTTGAATAGGATTTTCGTTAACCCCTGTTTCAGGATTAAATGTGCTTGGATTATTATTAAGATGCTCTACATTACATTTAATTTTATATACAGTAGTTGGATAAATAGCACTTTTTTCAGGATTTCCAAATATATTACTATTATTAAAAAATGTTTGAATTGGTAGCATTGCAGGATTTGTATATACAGTAGGATGTAATGTTTTGCTCACATCATCAGGAAAATAATTATGCGTAAATTCAGAATTTGATGTAGATATATACTCTATTTCATTTCCTTCAATTCCATTGCAAGCATTTACCCAAGCATCTCTAAATCCACTACTAAGTGCATATTGTGGATGTATTTCTACTTTATCTTCTTCTATACCATAACAAGAAAATATTAAACCTTCTCCTGCATTTTTTAAACCTATTTCTATAAGTTTATCTTCTGCTCTTGTTACTATCATATCTCCTGATGGAGCAGATATAAATTTAACATTTAAATGATGTGCATTAGATTGAATCCAAGCATTTATAAGCCATATATAATTTGTTTCATCTATTAAATTCGTATCATTTTCTTGTGGATAATAAATACCTTTTCTTGAGTTATTTTCATTGTAATTAGTAAATAAATTTACAATTACTTCTCCTTCTTCAAATTCTGTATTTTCTGCTGTTGCTTGATTATTAGGTATTTGAGCAAATGTAGTAAATTCAGATTGATGACCCTTATCAAAAAATACTGTAGGATTTTCATTGCTATCTACAGCAGCCTCAGGTCTAAGTATACCTGATGCAGGTTGTATATTTATAATACTACCAACATTACCTTGCTCTACTTCATCACTTTCACTAATTAATATCTCGGTTTGATTAGGTCTTAATAATTTAACAGTTTGAAATTCATTAGAAGCAGGAGGATTTTGAGGAAATCCACCTGTAAATACTTTTTCTATAGATATAAATTGACCTGTATCATTTATAGAATACTGTTTTTTGTCCAAATATAGTGCATTTTCAGCACCTTCTTGCGTTGCCTCTACATTATCATTATATTCTTGTAAAACTCTAAAATAATCGCCTTTATAAATATATAAAAAACTTTCATTATTTGGTTCTGTTTCAAACTTTAATTCAGGTATTTCATTTATAGTATTAAAATCTTCTATAGAAATACCTCTACCACTCCCTGTAACAACGTCAACATCATCTGCAATTATAGATAAATTAGTTCTACCTGTACTACCAACAGTATCAATCCAAGGTATTACAGGAGCTTTATCGACAACTCCATAAGTAATAGGTATAGACCTATTTATATAATCTTTACTAAATGTATTTTTACTAAAACCTAAATTAGCAACAGGAACATCTTTATGTAATTTTGTATCAGTTAAATCTTCTAAGGTAATATTAAGAGTAGATTCATCGTGTGTATTTCTTCTAATAATTCCTTTATAAGCCAACAAACAATCTTCCAATGTTTGACAAGATTGAGTTTTGTAGTATACCTCTACAGATTTATTTATTTTATCAGATAATATATCGCTTAATCTTAAGTTATTTTGCTCATAATTATTTAAAGTAAGTGTAACATTAGATATTTTAAAAGAATGTGATTGTATATCAATAGATTCTTTAATATTAGAAATTTTAAGACCATAGTCTTCAAAAACAAAAGATTCATTTTCTGATTTTATAACTTCTTTAATTGTAGAAATATAATATTCATTATCTATTATTATTAAGGGATATACTGTAGAATGATTTTGCTGTATATCTTTATTAAACTTCTCTGTAAGAGTTAGCATTAACCCACTCCTATATCAGCACCTCTACGGATTGCTTCTTTTATTTGAGGTATAGCTTCATCTTCTATAAAATCTTTAGACATAACATTTCCTGAAAAAGTTATATTAACTGCTGACCCACCACCTGCATTAATTCTATTTAAAGCTTCAACGCCAATAGATTCTACGCCTGCACGAGAAACAACATATTCTCCTTGTTCTGCTTCTATCATAGTTCCACCTTGGGAATGTCTACGACCACCTACAAGACCACCTGTAGCATATTTTTGAGCATTTATAGTTGCAACTTGCATAGCTCCTTGTATTCCAATTAAAGTTGCTAATATCCATTTTCCTTCAGAATATGCTTTTGTTACACCTAGAGCAGTATTTGAAATAGCTTCTGCAACTTTTACATCTTTCATATCTTCTTTAGCTTTTCTTGTTTTTTCATCATATTCTTTATTTATTTTATCTATTGCTCTTTGTCTTCTTCTTTCACTTCTTATAGAATTTGCTGCAGACAATTCTTTTTGCTTGTCATTTTCAATAGATTGAAGTTTCATTTTTTCGAAAGAACTTGTAACATTTGTAATAGCAGTATTGTATTGCCCCCACATATTTAAAGACTCAGTAAATTCAGGAGAAACCTTGCTTGCTTTAATTAATTGACCCTCTAACATTTCTAAAACAGCGATTAATTCAGATGTTTCTCCTTGCGTTTTTATTAAACTGTTTATCATTTTAATTTGTGATTCAATTAATTGTTTTTGAGCTTGAGGAGTTTTTCTATATAAATCTTTTGATTGAGTAATAGCATCATTGTAATTTTCAATATTAGGAAAACCATTTTTTAATATTTCTATATATTTATCTATTAAATCCATTTGTTGTTTATATGGATTAAAAGAATCTGTTACTATTGCTTTTAATGTTGCTTGTTGATTTATTAATTCTGCTAAGCTAAGTTTCATTAATGATTGAGCTGCAGCCTCAGCTTTTTGAGCTGTTAAATCTATATTATCTTCTGCATCATCAAATGCACCTGACATAACTAGAACTTCTGCTGCTAAAAATCCTGCTGCTGTAGCTAAAGCTCCCCAACCTAATCTTGTTTGTGCTACGACTGTTAAGTTTATTTTTGTAATTAAAGTGCTTAAAGCAGCAGCTAAAGTTCCTAAAATAACTATTGCATAAGCTCTAACTCTTTCAGGATTCATAGCTTCTGAAAATTTAACCATCGCTTTCATTACTGCAGGTAAGGTTTTTCCTAATCCTTCTCCTATATTATTACTTAAATTGCTCATAGCTGCATCAAATTCATCAAAAGAGTCTTGAGTAGACATAACCTCATCTCCAAGCATTGATACTTTTAATCTTGCTGCTTCCATAGTTGCGTTAAAAAATGCTTGTCTTTTTTCTGTATCTGTTAATTGGTCTACGCTTTTTCCTAAACTTCTTGCATATTGTTCATTAGCATCCCCTACTTTTGTAATAATACCAATATTATCAAGCATTAAACGAGATTGACGACCTATACCTGTAACAAGAGATTCTATTGATGTTCTTGTATCTCTACCCAAACTTCTACCGAGTCTTTGGGCAATATCAAACATCTCTGCCATTTCATCTGAATTTTTAGTAACACCAAGTATCATAGCATTATTAGCTTGTTGAAAAAGGTCAAACTCAGACATTGTTCCATTAGTTGCTTCTTTTAATTTATCTAATGCTACTGTGCTATTTTCTGTAGCTCCTGTTAAAGTATTAAACCCTCTTGCCATAGATTCAACTTTTGCAGCCTCTCTTGCAAATCTTATTACTTGATTTACACCAAGAGCCATAGCAAAATTAAATAATAGCATTTTAGAACGCATAGTAGCAAATGAATTAGATAATAATCTACCTCTGTTAGATATATCAAACATTCCATCGCTTAATTTCCTTGAACCTTTAGCTGCTTTTCTTTGTCTTTTAGCTAGTCTATCCATAGCAGCAGATAAAGCTCTAAGCTGATTAGTTAATTGTTTAGCCCCCCTGCCTTGAAATTGTATCGTTAATTGTTCTACTGTTGCCATTATTTATTATCTTTCTTATTTTTGTCTATCAAATTCTTTTCTTTTTTAGCTAAAGCCTGTTTAATTATAAAAGACTTTTGTGTCCATAATGAAGGTTGTTCTCCATAACTACCTTTAAATGGTGGAATATTAAAATTAGTACAATATATATACCTACTAATATCTTTTTGTGTTTCTTTATCTAATAAATGGTTTCTACAAGAAAAAAAAGGCAACTGAGCGTTGATAGATTGTGATACATCAAACTCTTTGCCTTTTCTATTATTCTCATATACTTCCTCTATTAATAAATCAACAATACTCCATACATCTTCTTTACAAGTAAAAGTCTTAAATTCTCTTTTACCATCTATTAGTATAGGTGGCATTGCTTTATAAGGGAAGGTATGATAATTACAGCCTCCACAAGTTTCCCCAAGAATGTTTAATTCTATTTGGAGGCTTTGTCTTCCCCCACGAAAAAGATATTTTGCATTTGCGTAAACGCATCTGTTCTCTCATCTAAGGTTAATGTAGATAGAAATTTATCAGATGTATCTCCGTCTATACAAGTTCTAAGCCATTTGGTCATAGTAGAGTGCATCATTTTAACACCTAATACTTTACCATCTGCTGTATAATCGTATGATACACTATCTAAAAGATTATCTCTTTCATCAATAGATATATCTTTAATTTTAAGCTTTTTACCACCTTTTAACTTTATTTCCATAATCTCCTCGTTTTATTATTATGCTACTAAATCAAAAGCTATTATATTTCCTGATTCTTTATTTAATGCTTTAAGTTCTACATCTAACATCATAGCATCGCCCTCATTATAAGCCACATTAGTCATTACACCACAAGGTATAGCTATAGATGTTGCTGTATCAGTAGTTTGATTAATAACAAATAAATCAGTAGCAGTATGAGCTGTTTGCACATCAAACTCAGAAGGTAACTCCATAGTTACACTATCTAATTTAACTGTTGCTGCTGCTGTTATAGCTATTTCTTCTCCTCTACCAAAACAAGCATATCCATTACCTTCATCTACACCTGTATAAACTGCAGGACTATCTAAAGTAACACTAAATGAAGATAGTATTGGAGATGATTTAGCTGCTATTTTTAATTCTGACACATCAATGCCTGCCATATCAACGTGGTCTGCACTATAAGCTGTACCTGATACTGCACTATTTTCAGTTAAATCAGGGACTCTACCTGAGCTTATTGTAGTACTAAACTTGTATTGACCACCATCTGTTCCCATATCTGCACTTAGCTGAAAGTTTGTACATAAACAACCTTTCATAACAATGTTTTGTGCATCACTATTATCAGGAGAATCAATAATTAATGTAAATGTTTTATTTGCTTCGGATTCTCCATATTTACCTACTGTAGCTGTTGGAGCTGCTCCAATAGTTACATCTGCAACACTATCAGGTGTTAAAGCATTACCACAAACGCTTTGCATTAACATAACGTGCCCACCGTCTTTATGGAATGTACCTGATAATGATATTTCTACAGCTCTCATATCATTGTCTTGAAAAAAATCATCAATATGAGCAACACGCCCTGTTTGAGTTCTAACTGAAGTTACTTGATTTACATTTAAAGATGGGAAAGAAACTGAATCTACATCTAGCTGATAACAAGCGTTTAATGTAGGAGCTTGACCTGTTGTAGCTTCTTCTATAACCCAAACCTTAAAATCTTTTGGTGAAAATACTGCATTCGCCATTTATTTTTCCTCCTTTATTTTAGGTTGCTTAACTACTTTGTTAGCACCTACTATTTCTACTTTGTCTTTTATGAACTTATTAATTTCTTTAAGTTCTACCGTTTTTCCTTGTTCAAGAGCTAACCAATCTTCATATAGTAAATTACAATAATTATCCATAGATGATAAGTGTTCTCCTTTTTTAAGTTTTACTTTCATAAATCTCCTAGTTTATATTGGCTAAGTATTGACATTTCCAATCCCACTCTGTTATGTAAGCACCTGATTCTTCATCAGTATTTAATGTTGTGCTTTCAAATCTACAATTAAAAGCTTTTGTGCTATTTGAAAGTGTCATAGAAACGTTATCGTGTATAAGTGCTTCTATTCTTGAAACTTGTCTAAGTATATGGTCTAATGCTTTTTCATTTACATTTGCTTCTGCAAATACATACCTTAATAGTATAGAAAACTCTCTTGTTTCAGAGGTAGCATTATATTCAGTTAAGACAGAACTTTCAGGTATAATTTGTATAGCTTGATTTACACCTTTAGGAACATCTTTTCCCTTATAAACAGGTAAAGCCCCTTTAAATTCAATCTCTAAAATTGACTCTAACTTGTCTAAAATATTCTTCCAATTATTAGTAAAATTTACTGCCATTTTTAATATTTTCCAAATTTACTAACTCGTCTATACATACCGATACCACCTCTTGTCATATTTACAGAATTTAACTGTGAATTATCAACTTCTTCTCTCCAACCTGCAACTTCCATTTCCCATTCATCGTTAGCTGCAGCTTGAGTTGTATCGGTAGCACCTGCAAATCTTATTTGTAATCCATTGGCAATATGTTGATAATCTCCTGTAATTTTTTCAGCAGTTATAACTTGTCTGCTTTTTAAACTATCTCCGTCTTTAACCCATACAGAAAAAGTAGCAGTTCCAAGTACACCTGAATCTATAACTTTAATTTTTATTAAATCCCAAGAACCTGACCATCTGCCTCTTGTATCTATAGGTCTTATTTTTCCTGATGTATATACAACATCTCTTATAAGACCTTTTGATGAGTCGCCTGTTGTTTGCCAAGATAAAGCTGCTCCTCCCTGATTTAATGAATCTATATTGCTTTGTGCATCTTCCATAAGAGCATTAGCTACTTCAGATGTTGGGTCGTGGCTTCTAATAAGAAATGTAGCAGCTAATAAAGCCGTTGTTCTTACTATAATATAATCGTAATTACCTTCTTTATCTTTAAACTGTTCTTTAGGTAAATTAGGGTCTAATTTAGCATCTAAATATCTACTAGCATTAGCTGTAATTCTTGTTATTAATTCAGAAAATTCTTCTCCTGCCTCCATTAACTTATCATTTGGGTCAGTTGCTGAATAATAATATGTTATATCTTCAGCAGAATTATAAAACCATTCGCCTTCAACATTTAAATCAGTATGTGCAGATTGAGCTGCTCCTAAGTCTTCTCCATCAGCAAATAATTGAGTTGTTAATCCACTATTATGTGCAGCATACTTATTTGTTGTTACTTCTTTCCACCCATATAAAGCTCTTTTATTATCAAATGAATCTACCTGTGGGTACACATCTTTTAGTTGTCTATGTGTACAATATGTTGGTGCTGTTGCCATTATTTACCTCTCATCTTTCTTCTAACTTTTTTTGAGTATTTTGCTCTTTGTTTTCCTGCTCTAGTAGCTTTTCTTTTCTTTCTGTTTTCATAAGCTTTTTGTGCTGGAGTTAAAGAATCTCTAACTGATTTAGGTAAATACCTACCTCTTTTGCTCTTAGGTTTTTTCTTATCGCCTTTACTAACATAATCCCATTTTTGAGATGTCCATTTTTTTAATGATTTTTGCGATTTTTTAAGAGCCACTACCTATAACCTCCACCTCTAGCTTTATATTGTCTTGCTAGCATTTGTGCCTTACGAGCTGACCATTGACCTGCTCTGCCACCTTTAGAGCCTGCTTTAATTTTATAAAACAATCTTTTTCTCATAGCAGGTTTAGTATAGTTACCTGCTTTATTAACTGTACTTTTTCTTCTTTTTTTACGAGCCATAATTTACCATTTTTTGCAAGACCAATACCTTGCTGTTGTTCTGTCTTTTGCTGTAGCACATTTATGTCGTGCTCTAAATGATTTACGTCTTGCAGGATTACTTTTTTTAATTTTCATATTAGGGTCGCCAAACATTACTTTCTTTACTTTATTACCACTTTTAACAAAGACTTTAAACTTTTTACGACCATATCCTGCCTGACCTTTAGTGATTCTTGATGGCTTATTTAATCTAACTGATTTTCCTTGATACTTAGCCATTTCACTTTTTCTTTCTTTTCATCATTCTTTTTTTCATTTTCTTTCTAGGCTTCATTTTTTTCTTACCATAACCTTTTTTTCCGTATGCCATATTTTCTCCTTTAGTTTAATGCTATTACTTTAACTGTAGCATTTATTTTTGGATTTACACTTCTTGCTCCTATAGAAGTTAAGTGATTTTTACTATTAGCAACAGTAACCTCAGTTCCACCACTATGAGCTGAATTGTAAACACTTTCTACTACAAACTCAGCATTTGGAACAGCTGTAAAGTCCATAGCACCTGTTTCATAATTTATAGTACCTGAACCTGCACCAATTAAATTTCCATTTCCATCATCATACATAAATGCTCCTATATTAGGATTTTCTTCATAAGTTACTTTGTCAAATAAAGTATTGTCAGGAAGTTTTGCTGCAACTGCACTTTCTATATTAGCAAATGCAGGTATTCTACCAACACCAAATATATCTGTATCGCCTCCACTTGAATCTCCTAATGCTATAGCAGAAGTAGATAAATGAGAACCTGATGTAAATCTAACATCTCCATCTACAATACCAACTGTAACTCTTTTTTCAAATAAATTTCCTGCAGTATAATACTGTTGGTCAAATACATCTTGTATTTTATTTAATAATCCATTTTTACCACCAAAATTAGTATTACTTGAATCTGTTGTTACATCTAAATCATAAGCAGAACCACCATCAACAGCTATTGTAAACTGATAAGTAGTAGAAGCTGCTAAACCTGTAGGTGTATTAGGAGTAATACCTGATAATCCTAGTTCTTGATAACCTGAGTTATAAAATTTAAATACAATAGACCCAGGAACAAAGCCATCAACTAAGCCATCAGAAGTTCTACCAAAACCAAAAAAGTTCATAGCTTTAAATTTTCCATTTTTATTTGTTTGTGCAACAGAGTACTTATTATAATTATTATAAGCATTAAAAAACGGAAATTCAACTGCTACACCATCTGCTTGAGTTTCTGCTGTAGAACCATTTACACCTCTTATTACTGTTAATGTGCTACTTGCCAAATCAGCTCCTGTACCGACAGCAATAACTTCCATTATTTCATCTCCACACCTAATTAAATCTCCTTGTTTAAAAAGTTTACTTTGTCCATTTTCTAAATTAACAATAGTATGTGTTGTTCCTGTGCCTATAGCTGCAGTTGTTGCGTGGTCTACATTAGCTGTACTGTCAGTTTTCATAGCAGAAACTATAGGGTCTTCAAAAAAATTAAACCTAGCATTTGCTGCTGATTCATCAGCATTGTATCCAACAATTCTTCCATTTGGCAAATATATAAAATCTCCTGCAGGTAATAACATAGTTGCATATCTTGTTACTGTAGCACCATCTCCTGTATCTATAGAGTTAGCAATATCTTTGTTTCCACTTTGTACCCATTCTTGATAGGTAAACTGAAGCTCAACGCCAACATTACTTTGATTGTATACACAGACAGCTTTTATGCTACTAACTGTATTAGCACCTTTTGTTGAGCTAACAGATAAAATATTTATAAATCCATCTGTGTTATCTATTTCTTGTGTATTTTCATATATATTGTTATAAGTTTTAGATTTGCTAAAATTATTATTATCTATGCTTAAATTTATATTTGCTTGTGCCATTCCTACTCCCTTATCTTAAATGATATTTAATTGTTACGTTTATTGAATAATCTGCTGATACCCCATCAGGTCTAAATGTAAATAAAACAACTTTACCAGCATTTACATTTGCTTGTTGTATTGTCATTTGCTGATAGTATGCTTGTTCATACCCTGCATTTACTATATCAGCACCATCTGCTAATACTACTCCATTAGATAAATCTCCACCTGTACTAGTATTGCCTGTATCTACATCGTACTCCATCAAGTGGCATCTTGTAGTTTCTTCTGCTGAACTATCAGCACCTGACCACCAAATAACCCTATCAATAGTTAAATTATCCATAATATACCAATATGCTAGTGTTGCTGTATGTGCTTTATCTGTTATTGTTAAAGATGTAGCAGGGTTTGTTCCTGACCCAAAAGATAATAGGTCACTCATATAACCATTGGAACTATTAAAAGGTATAGCGTGATGTGCATTTTGATTCATAGTAGCCATATCAAATCCAACACCAAAATGTGCATATTGAGTTGTAACATTATGTTGCCCTATACCTGCTTTCACTAAATCGTTTGTAGAATCAACAGTTAATAAAGCATTACCACCTGCATCATATATAACGGTATTTGTTGTGCTATCAGTAGATGGCTGTATTTTTAAATTTCTATCAGATAAATGCAAAGCAGTAGTATCTCCATCTCCACAAGTAATTTGTTTTATTGTAGAGCCTATTCCTGTATTTGAATTAGATGTATGTAAAATATCTTTATATACATCTTTAATACTACTTCCTGTAAAACTAGCCATTATTTATCCTTTTTTTTTGATTCTTGAGCTTTTTTTTGCTCACTTACTAAAAATTCTATTGCTCCCATACACTTAATATAAGCATTTTCAAACTTTTTTGCATTTTCTTGCAACTCTTTGATTTTTTCCTCGTAATTCATTATTTCTCCTTGTTTATGTTAATGGTAAATCTATGTATTTAACTTGAGCTTTTCCTTCATTTACTGTAATTCTAACTGCTATTCTTAATGAATAAGTACCTGCTTTTCTTCCTTCAATTAAAGTCAAAGAAGGACTTGCAACTGTAGTTCCTTTTATACTAGAAGACAACTGAATTGCACTTTGTACTAATGCAGTTAATTGTGTTGCTTGCTTTGTAGTAATGCCAACTTTTGCATTGTTAGCAGTTATATCAGCTGCCTGTTGAGAAGTTATTCCTGTCTTTGCAGTATTTACAGTAATAGCTTTAGCTTGCTCAGTAGTAATTCCTGTTTTAGCAGTATTGGCTACAATAGCATTTGCTTGTGCTGTTGTAATTCCTGTTTTATTTTTTTCTGTATTAATTTCTGATTGCATAGAAGCAACCTTATTTATATGATTATTTGTTTCTGTTAACCCTTCGTCTATTTTATTTGCTAAAGATTTTAAAAACACCATAAAACTATCATCAACATTATTATCATCTATTACAGAATCATATTTATTATTGGCTTTATCATCTCTAATTTTTGTAATTGCCACTATGAATAATCTCCTTGTATTGTAATTGTAAAATATATACTCTGTGTACCACTTGTACTATCTTTTTTTAACCAAACATATAAAGCATCACCTGCTGAAAAAGTATTACTTGAACTTATTGTAGTGTCAACAACCACTAATTGATTTGTTGCAGGTGGTGTTATTGTATCAGATGTACCTATTAAAGTAGCAGATGTTGATGTATCCCCTGTAGCAGGAGCTGCTTTATAAACATATACTTTAAAAGGGTCAGTCCTTGTTGCCCTTGCTGTAACACATATCTTTGTAAGCACACCTGCTTTAGGTGCTTTATAATTATAAGTATAAGCATCTGTATATGCAATAGATGTAGGACTTGAATCTGTGTTTAACCAATAAAAGTAATTAGTATAAAATGATGTATAATAATTAGTGGATGAATTATTGTTTAACATATACCCACCTAATGTAAATGTCCAACATTGAGTTCCACCACTTCCACCTGCTAAACTACTACCATTAGTTATCTGTACATCATTACCTGCATCATTAGTAAAGTATAAATTATTTGGAGTATCATTTTTTACCCATAGTTGTCCAAAAGCTGTTTCGTCTGTAGTAGAATTAGCTTGTTCTTTTAAGAATACACTTCCACCATTATCTACTTTAAATATATCTACATTACTGGTAAATGTACCTGATTTAATTAAAAAATCTTCTCCTGAATCATCTCCTACTATAAAACTCATAAGAGTTCCTTCCATAGCAAACTGACCATCGTTAGCTTTTAAAAAAGTAGTACCATCTGTAAATACATTTAACCATAAACCTGAACTATTATCTGTTGCATTTGAATTTTGAAATATTATCTGTGGTTCTCCCAATGATGGTATTTTGTTTCCTTTTATAACTGATACATTTAATTGCTGTGTTTTTTCTTTTAAAGTAACAAAATTTTCTACATTAGAAGCTATTGTATCATTAGATATTTCTAAACCTGTAGGTACGCCTCCTATAGTCAATGGTTTTAAATCATTGTCTATATTAGAATCCGAGCCTAATGAAATTGGATTCTTTCTTTTAGGCTCGAAATCTGAAGGACTACTTGTCTTAATACTTCTACGTTTAGGCATTATTTTCCTTTAAGCTTATCTACCATAGGTTTTAAAACCATATCCCAAACTAAATCATCTTTTTTAGATGGACTAAGTTTTATACCTTTTTCAAGTACATATAAAGCTAATAAAAACCATTCCCAATTATCTGTTATTAAGTTTAGCATTATCTTTCTCCTTTTTTATTTTTCTTTTATTCCTCTTATATTGTTTAATTTCAAGATTCTTTTTTTTTCTATCCATTTTACGTTGTTTTGCTTTTTTATTTGGCATTTTCTAATTTTCCTAATCTTTTAAGAACATCTTTATAATCTGATATGGAAAATATAGGAGGATGAGAGTCAGATTTTAATATAGCAACTTCTTTTTCTAATTCTTCAATATACTTGCCTTGTTTAGCAACTGTTTTTTGAAGTTGTTTCATCTGAACATCTAATTCATTATCTTCTTCAACATATTTACGAAGTTTATTTATTTCTCTTTTCTTCATAACTTGTTTTAAAATAATATCTATTGTTTTTTTAGCTATTAAACCTTGTAACATAAATCTCCTTAATATAAATAGTCATCACTATCTTCATCATCAATATGAAAATCAAAAATATCAAACTTACTTAAATAAATAAGTCCACCAAAAAAAACTGTAATAAAACCTAGTAAAAAATAGCCTAGACTAATCATTGCAATCATCCCATTTTTTAAGGTCTAGCATAGGTAAGGGTTTTTCTATAAGATGGTCTTTTAGTTTATCATTTTGTATAGCTACTTTATTACCACCTTTTACAAAAGCCTTACCATCTGCACATCCTACTTCATATATAAATAAAATTGTTTTCCATAAACCTACTCTTACTACCCTAGCAGGTCTACCATCGAATATGATGGTATCATCAGTATTTAAATCATCTCCTGCAAATACTTTAATAGCTTCTATTGCAGTTTCAATAGTATTTCTACCTATAAGAAAAACAAAAGCAACAGCTGCCATCCATCCATATTCGCCTATAAGTCCTTCTATTGCTTCTTGTTCCATTATTCTCCATAGATTATCCCTTTATGAGCTCTCCCCATAAAGAGGTTTTACCATTTATAATTTGTATAATGTGTACTGTAAATAATCCTTTTTCAAAAAAATCAACTATAGCAAATGCGTGTGCCCAATTAATTCTTCTATGGTCAAGCCAATCATTGGCTTCAGCCGACATATCTTTAAGACATCCAATGCTCCAAGCCGACTTAGCACCATCCATATGAGTAGCAGACATCTGCTGTAAATCGTGCCAATGTCCATACATAACATTGCAGCCTAACTTTCTAAGATGATTGGATGTATGATATTGACCACCGTACTGATGACCGTGATACATATATAATTTACCAATTTTAAGATGTTTACCAAATTGATGATACTTGTATCCTCTACCTTTTAAATCTACTGCGTTTTTAAATAAATACTGTGGAATGTAAGGGTATTTTTCTACTGCCATATTAAGCCAATTATCGTGATTACCCTCTGTAATGTGTCTTTCTTCACAATTAGCCTTATCAAGAGCTTCGTCTATTATATCCATACCTGCATTAACATCTTTGACATCTTTTTCAAAATCGTCTATCAAAAACTCTAATGGTGGAGCTTTTTTTCGTTTATATTTCCAAGCTGAAAAAGCACTCCATTCGCCAACATCCCCTAAATCTACATAAATGTCAGGCTTTACTATCTCTATTGTTTTGCATAAAATATTAATGCTTTTAACATCGTGTAGTGGAAAGTGTTTATCAGGAGTAACTATAGCTCTTTTGATAACACCTTTGTCCCTTAAAGCCATATAAATTCCTCGTTTATTTGTCTAATAATTTAATATAGATTGTTATTTATTCCTAATTTGCCTAAACAATCTAATCCAAACACTTAAGAAAACTCCTAATAAAATACCGATTCTAAGCCAAATAGGAAGCATATCTATAAAAGATATACTAACACCACCAATTCCTTGTATTACTGTTTTAGTTGTGTCCATTTATACTCCTTAATGTTTCGCTAAGCTCTCTAGCTCTGTTTGGTGTTTGTTTTGCCCATAAGGAATCAAGCATTTCTACTGAGGCTTCCTCATATTGTTCTGTTTCTAATAAGTATATTGTTTTTTTAAACTTGGAAAATCCTGAAAGACCTAATTGATAACACATATTAACTATAACGGCTTTAGCTGTATCATCAACATCTTTAAACCAAGGAAAGGCAATTAAGATTCTTTCAAGAAGCTTGTAAAGTTTTTTCATTAGAATTAAATCTGCTATATCTTCATCTAAAACTAAATCTTTAATAGCAAATCCATATCCTATAGTATCATAACCTTCTGTACACTTGTAAACTTTGGCTCTAAAACCTTCGTGTTTTTTAATATCTTCTACAATATCATTAAGCTCTTTAGGCATATTAATATTCTATATGAAAAATTAACTCTAAGTCATCTGCAGCAAAAGTTGGGGTTCCTGCTTGTATTGCTGCACTTACAAAAACACTTTTGCTACCTGCTGCTGCTTGCAAAAAAATAGGTGGTAATCCGTGTACAGTTCCATCTGATGTTGAATAATCTGTTACTCTAGCCATTTGGAAATTATCAAAATTTTCTGTATCACCTGTAGATTCATCTAAAAATAAAAAACCTGTTGGCTTTGCAGTAATAATATCAGCATCTGATATATCAGCAGTTGCATTTATAGTCCCTAAAGTTACTGTATTTTCTGTAAATAATATTTCATATTTACAAGCATTTGGAGTTTTATTAAATGTATACATAGCAACTAATTTTGAACAACCACCTTCTTCTAAAACTGCATTTGGTATTTCTGTTCCATTAAACAAAACATCACCTGTTGCGTAAGCATCCGTACTTAAAGTTGGTGTAACTCTTATAATCTTTCTATTTGAACCTCTAATCATTCCGTCTTGACCCATTAATTATCTCCTTTATCTTTTTTAGCTTTTTTAGGAGCTTTTTTTTCTTTTTTAGGCATTTCTAATTCCATATCAAATAAATCACTTTTTTTCCATAAATCTATTCTATCTTTACTTGCATAATACTCTGTATTTGTCTTTTTTCCTGAAGGACATTTTTGTCCTTTAAATATTACTTTTATATCTTTCATAAATTCTCCTATTTGAATATAAGGGGGAAATAAATCCCCCTTATATATTTAATGTTAGCTACAATTGCTTACCAAGCTGTTGTGCCTTCTTCAACTATACCCCAACATTTAGTTTGACTTGCATCTTGAACTAATTTAGCACCACCGATGTAATCGCCCACTAATTTGTGTGCAATATAATCAATGTCATATTCTGAATTAACTGTAGGTTGCTTACTAAAACCGAAAGCTAAAGCATCTTTATGTAAAACGAATCCACCAAGAACATTATTATCGTTTAATGCACCGTCATCAGAATCTACTGCTGCATTAGCATTTGTAGATGTAATGTTGTTAGATAATACTACATCCATACCCATTACACTACCTACTAAACCATTAGATATATCTGCTCTATTTGTTTTAGAAATATGAATAAAATCATCTATTCTAAATAGAGAAGAATATAAAGTTGGATTTAAAATAAGAACACACTCAGAAAGTGGGCAGTCATTTTCCATTACAACTTTACTAATGTGAGCCAATGTAGCTGCATCAATAGTTTTAGCAACTGTGTTGCCTGCAATATTGATACATTCAGTTGTTGTAGCTAAAGCAGCTTCAATTTCTGTTTCAAATCCTAAAGCTAATTTATAGCCAATAGAATCTGAATACATTGATAATAAATCACTATTTGATTGAACTACACCCATATCCTCAACCATAGCTGAAGCATACTTATGTGAAGTTAATGCTAAAGAAAGTGAATCTTCAGTAGCATTAGTATAATTTACAGGAACGTGTGGGTCTTTAGTAGCTGCATCTGCTACATCTGCTACAGAAGGTATACGAACTGTATCTCCACCACCTGAAACTAAACTAGACAAATCATTTCCATAATTTGCCATTACTAGGTTTTTTTTGAAAGAAGCTCTTACTGCTTGCGACCAAATCTCAGGTATAAATACAGCTAATTCTGTATCTGAAGCTTGAGAAGCAGCAGGGTTTGCTAATCCTGTACTTGTTGCCATCTTTTATTTCTCCTTAATTATGCTCTTTTTTTAGGCTTTTGTTTGTACTGCTCTACAATATTTCCCCAATTCTGTTTTAAAGCATCTTTATCAGACCAATCGACAGGTTTTGATGGAGCACTTCTTTTTGCAGTACCAACTACCTCAGGAGCATTTGTTTTTATATTATTAATTTTACTTGTTACATATTCAAGAGTTTCTAAATCTAGCTTAGATAAAGATTCTCTTTCATTTTCAGGATGAGATTCTAAAAGGTTTGCTCTTTTACTTTCTTCATATTTAGTCCATTTTTCAGCATTAGCAGACAAACTTTCGACTTTAGAAGAAGCCTGTTCATATAAGGTTTTAAATTCTTCTTTTTTCTTAAGTTTATCTTCTTCAGCTTGTTCGAACTTTTTTTGATATTCCAATAAACGAGCTTCTGCATCCTGAGCTCTTTTTCTATACTTCTTGCTTTCTGCAATTAACCCCTCACTAGAGCTATCTTGAGTTGTTTCTTTAGCAGGTGTTTCACTAACTGTTTCTTCAACTGCTGTTGTTTTTTCTTCGGACATACTGCCCTCCATTTTATATTATTAAAATCAAATTTTACATATTTTTGCAAAATTCTTATATATAACTTAAATTAATTATAAGTAATAATGCAAATTATTGGAAAAATCATTATTAGATTATAAACAAAAGTGGTTTGATTTTATGGGGTATAAGCCTCATTTTGGTCAATCAAAACTGCACTTTCCACAAAAAAAAAGTGCAAGGTTTTTTGTAATGGTCTGTGGAAGAAGGTTCGGTAAAACAACTGCTTCTGCTATGGAAGCAACATATCTTGCCTCTCAACCTAATAAAAGAATATGGCTTGTAGGATTATCTTATGATAAAGCTGATTTAATGTTTAGAGAAGTATGGCAAAAAATGGTTGTTGGTAGACAGAATGATATTATTAGAGCTTCTGAAAAAGAAAGATATATTAAATTTAAGTGGAATACAACAGTAGAAGCTAAATCTGCTGACAACCCTGATTCACTTGTGGGAGAGGGATTAGACCTACTTATTATTGATGAGGCAGCTAAAGTTAAAAGAAGAATATGGGATATGTATCTATCTCCCACATTATCTGACCGAAAAGGAAAGGCAATATTCATTACTACTCCTGAAGGTTTTAATTGGGTGTATGATTTGTATCTCCTCGGCAAAGAAGATGAATTGTGGGAATCCCATCAAGCTCCATCTTGGGATAACCATTTTGCCTTTCCTAACGGCACATCAGACCAATTTCTTTTAGAAAGAAAAAGAAATATGGCTAAAGAGGTGTATGAGCAAGAATATGGTGCTAAATTTACCTCATTTGCAGGTCGTGTTTATCCTTTTGAAAGAGATTTAGATGTAGGTAAGTTTCCTTATAATCCAAACTTTCCTACTTTTTGCAGTATAGATTTTGGTTATCGTATGCCTGCTGTTGGATGGTTTCAAATATATAGAGTAGGTGGGATATACCACATAAATATGATAGATGAGATAATACATAAGACAAATGTTAAAACAGATGCTTTAGCAGATATGATACTATCAAAAAAATATAATGTAAGAAAGTATTATGGCGACCCTGCAGGTATGCAAGCTCAAGGTCAATCAGGTTTAGGAGATATAGAAATTTTTAGAAGAAAAGGCATAACAGTTCACACTAAAAGAGATAAAGTTTCAAGAAATATAGCCTCAGGTATATCTCACGTTAGAGGTTATATTGAAAATGCAGCAGGGGAAAGATTTTTACATATAAATGAAAAATGTACACAAATAATGAAAGATTTAGAAAATTATCGTTATCCTGAGCCAAAAGAGGGTGCAGATTTAAAACCTGACCCTGTAAAAGATGGTTATCACGACCACGGATGCGATATGATGAGATATTTTTTTATAAACCAATTTCCAATCAAAAACAGAGAATTTAAAATGAGGACAAGATGATATACAATTCAAATATGACAGCAGAACAAATAATAAAAGAATCAGTAGCAGAATCAAAATACTACAATCAAAAAGCAAGGAGAGATTGGGTAAGAAAGATGCTTGATTACTACGGAGGTAATGATACATCTCCATATATTGATAGATTTTTTGATTCTAAAGCATTTCAAGAGATTCCTTGCTATAATGCTAACTTTACAAGAAGATTTGTAAATAAAATGAGTAGAATATATACAGTTGGTGCAAATCGTAATGTAAACGAACAGTATAATCAATTAACTATTAAGAAAAATGCAAGAATGAAGCATATTGAAAGAATGACTCGTTTAATTGGTACTGTTGCTACTCAAGTTATTTATAAAGAAGTAAATGGTATGCCTTGTTTTGATTATAGACCTGTATATTACTTTGATGTACATTTAAAAGATGCTTATACACCTTCTGCTATAATGTATCCATTATTAATGCACCCTGAAGATATTATGAACACAGATAAATTAGAATATGCTTATTGGGATGAGTTTGTACACATACACTATGATGAAAGTGGTAATATCTTAGATTCTTATGAACACGGATATGGTGTTTTACCATTTATGTTTACTCATAGAGAAGAGCAAATAGATGAGTTTTTTGTAGACGGAGCAAATGACATAGTAGATTGCAACGAGCAGGTAAATATAGCTATGACAGAGATGCAACTTGGTTTAAGATTCCAAATGTTCGGTCAGCCTTATATGACAGGGGTAGATAGCGACAAAAGAATAGAAAGAGCAGGTTCTGACCAAATAATTGACCTTCCTGAAGGTGCAACATTTGACATTGTATCTCCACAAGGCAATTTACAGTCAGTTATTGAAAATATTAAGTTCCAAGTAGACTTAGTTGCTCAAAATAATCACTTATATGTGCAATTTGCACAAGATGGTGGCGAAACTCCATCAGGAATAGCTCTTAAAATTAAAGATTTAGAAAGATTTGAAGATTATCAGGATGATATTGAACTTTGGAGGATGTATGAGCACGAATTATATTATATTGAGAAAGAAATTGCTGCTTATAACAATATTTCTCTACCTGAAGCTTTAAAATTAGATTTTAATGAGCCTGAATATCCAAAAACAATCCAAGACCAAATATTATTAGATGAACATAGACTAAGACATCATATGTTAGATGAAGTAGACCTTTTAATGGAGTATAATAAAGATTTATCTCGTTTAGATGCTGAAAAAGTAATAGAAAAGAATAGATTAGCTATGGAAGACCCACATTTAATGGCTATGCAGGGTAAAACTCAACCAAATCAAGAAGAAGGGGATAATTATGTTCAATCTGAGGATGAAGACGAAGGTAACATTTAGTTTTAGTAAATTAAATAAAAAATTAGAAACTCTACTTCCACAAACTCTTAGGCTAAATCATAGAGATGTAGCTAAACAGTTTAAGAAAAACATTATGGAAGGTCAGTCAGGTGGAAAAATGTTTAAAAAACTTGAAGACTCTACCATTAAAAGAAGAAAATACAGAGGTTATAATCCAAACTATCCAAAAACAAAACCAAAGATATTAGCAAAACCTTTATTTGCAACAGGAAATTTGCATAAATCCATAAGAGCTACTGAAAAAGGAGTAACTTTTAATAGATATGGAGATTATCACGTTAAAGGTGGCTCTAACCTACCTAAAAGAAACTGGATGGCAGGTGCTATAAAATCCCCATCAGGTGCAACAGCAGGCAGATATAAAGGAAGCACCGTATTGAGCGAAAAAAACCTAAAAAGATTAAAAGAAGGTATAAGAAAAGGGTTTAGATTAGCAGGTAGAGGTAAAAACATAAGAGATATAAGGCTATAAATATGAATCAAAAAGACTTTAATAAAATGTTAAAAATTATAATGGAATTGGATAGGTTAATCAAAAAGTATGAAGATAAGTATGTAAATATGGATGAATTTAATACATCTGATGCACAACCTATTTATATTCCTAATGATGTTTATGATGAAATGTGTAAAGACTTAGATATAGCTTTTATAGACTTACTTGGTATTTCTTAGCTTTTCAGCTTCAACTATTAATTTTTCCCAATCTTTTCTTTGAGCAGGTGTTGGTCTACGACCTTCTAATAATGGAACTCCCACAGCTTCAGCTCTTTTACGCCACCTATACCAAACTTTTTGTTTAGCATTATATTCTGCTTTTTTAATTAATTCCTTAGTTGCCTGTTTTTCTTCAATCTCTCTTTTATATTGACTTTTAGTATCTCTTTCAGGTAATTCATCGAAATTGACCCCATTTAGAGCCTCAGAAGCCGATTCTACAATAACAGCATCCTCTACAACCTCAGCCTCAGGCACAGACTTTAAAAACTTTTCAAATGGACTATCTATAGTAACATTTATATTTTTTACAAGCTTTCCACTATGCTCTAATATCAACCTACCTGCTTGCACATTACCTGCTTTAGCCTCCCTTAGCATAGAATCTAATACTTGTGGTACTTCTAATCCAAACTGCAACATATACCTATCATACACAGCATCAATAAATGCAGGCTCTCTTTTCCAATTTTCTAAACAACTCTTAGATATTCCAAGTTTACCTGCAATTTGAGCCACGGTCATCTCAGGATTCATCGCACAAAGCTCTACAGCCAACACTTTTGAAGGATTCTTTTTTAATTTTGTAGACAATTCCATATCACAATATACAAATTTTAAAGTTAATTTTCAAAGTTCTTTGGTTTTTTTGTTTTCAAAGTTACTTTTGCTATTTTGTGTGGAATGGTTACTGCACCTCGTACTTTAATTTCATACGCCTTGCCCCTCGTAAGTTACTCGTAAGTTTTGTAACAAAATAAAAAAAATCTTGCATAATTCAAAAAAAATCCGTAAGCATAAAAAAAACTTGCTTTATTGATATAAATGTTGTATAGGTTGTAAATGAGAATTAATCTCAAAATGCCCCATACAACAAAACAAACCACAAAACCAAGATAAAAGTTAAATAAATTGGTGGGAGTGGTGGATTACCCATATTTAGCCCATAAACACCCCAAAAACATTAAATCATATCATTAGCATACATTGACACCTAAAAAGCGTTTAAATGCTTGTAATCGTATCAAAATCGATTCTCACGAAGTGTTAACGATGTTGTTAATTGTTTAATTGATAGATAACCCATAAAATGCCGAAGGCAAAAATTTTTTTTAAAAGAATTTCACGAAGGGAAAACACAATTAATTAACATTTTTGTTAAAAAAGTGTTTGCATTGTAAAATAATTGTTTTAATATAGAGTGTTCTTTGAAATATGAAAATCGATGTTTTAGGTGGTGCAACGAGGGGACTCCGCGAGGTAACTAAAACGCAAGACGATAAATTTAAATGGATTGAGCGAGTAACTCAAGATAATTTTAGTCGAGTACATAACCTTGAAGGCTTTTAACGGAAGGGGCTAAAATGAATTTAGAATGAGCAGTACATAAGGGGAAGCAAAAGCCCTACGATTGAAAAGGTGGCATTGTTTGTTGTTGTGTTAATGCAACCATTGGCGAGGGTCTCAAGTCCCTGAAAATGCAGAGAGGCACAACAAACAACAAGGAGTTAAAATGGAAATAACATTAAAAAAAGATGAAAAACTAACAATTAAAACGCCTAGAGGTTTAATTAAAGTAAAAATGATTGATGAAGAAGGTTTTACAACTATTAATTGCCAATTAAATAAAACAAAAGAAGGTTATTGCGAGTCTGTTGAAGTTGATATGTATTCTTATGGTTTGAAATTATCAAGTTTTTTTAAAGGTGGAATTAAAAAAATAAGTAAAATAACACAGAAATATAATAATAGTAAATGGTTTGATTTATCTAACCCAGATATTGAACAAGATTGGAGAAAAACATTCTTAACCATTTTTAAAACGAGAGTCTAACTGATGAGAGTTAATTACTCGAAACTCTAACGCTGTGAAGCGTGAGAGTCTTAGACAAAAACACAACAAACAACAGGAGAAAATATGAATAACGCAACTATTAATATAAATTTTTCAGATAAGCAAATTGATAATTGGCTTTGTGGGGCTTTTGAAGGTGGTTCCAATTATTGGTGTGAAAGTATAGAAGTTAAAGACAATGATTATAAAGGCTGTAAATATGCGAGTGAATGCGTTTCAAAAGGTGGGACAATAATTGTAACACTTTATGAATGTAAAGAAAAAGCTGTAATATCTAAAAAAGATATTTCCAAGGCTTTAACTTGGATGTCTGAAAATAAATACACTAAATGCTTAAACAGGTTATTAAATAATAATTATGACGCTGATGACTCAGATGTAATTTTTCAAGTGGCTTGTTTTGGTAAGGTTATTTATGGATAGTCTAACTGATGATTCTTAAATAGATGAAATCTCAACGCTGTGAAGCGTGGAGATATTAGACAAAAACACAACAAACAACAAGGAGTTAAAATGAAAGCATATAATTTAACGTCAAATAATGGAAATAAAATACCTAATCAATTAGAAATAATTTGCGATAATGGGACTAAATATTTTCAGTCTTATAATTCTATAATAGTTAAAAAAACTAATAATAATACTTATTTAGATAGTTATTATTATAATTATAGTAGAACAACTTCAAAATATAGAAATATATTTTTAAATGAAACTTCTAAAGAAATAGAAAAAAAGATAAAAAATGGCGTATATAAATTAACTAATCTTAATTAATAAAATGATGAGCAGACGCCTATTTATAGGCGTTTAAATCGGTAGCGTAACGCTAGAGGTTGCAACCCCTCACAAACACAACAAACAACAAGGAGTTAATATTATGACTATTACAACTAAATTAATAGATTGTAAATCTAATAATAATAGGTATATAAAAAAGTATAAATTAATAGATTGTAATGGATATTTAGATGACATTATAACTAAAAATTATAAAATATATTATGAAGAATTATATTATTTTGGAACTTTTCAAGGTTATAAAATATATCTTGATAATATAAAATATCCTAAGCGTATAGGTTATTTTTATACTAATAAACATCTATTACAAGCGATATTGGAAGCTATAAAAGAAAAAACAAAAAGTAGTATAAATGAAGTATACAATGATAATTATAATATAATATATAACTAATAGGCGTAAAAATCGTGCGAAGGGGTTTATATAACCCCTTAACCTTAACGAAGGTTATTTAGTTAAGTAACACAACAAACAACAAAGGAATTAATATGTTAATAAAAAAATATAGTAATAAATATATAATAATTGAATTAGGAACAAATAATTGTAATTATTGGTTTGAATTTCGTATTTGTGGAGTTGGTATTGATATTAATTATCAAAGTAAAAAAGCTGGGATTGACCATTGTACAAACAAAATCAGTCCGTACGCTACATATAAACAAAGGAAGAGATTAAATCAATCTTGGTCAAGTTATAAATCATTACCCTTAAAAGGAAAAATATTAAAATGGTTTTGGTTAAATTTAGGTTGGTTAAGAGGGTTTCATATGTATGAAATTAATGCTTACAGAATATGGAAAAGAAACAAATACGAAAGGATTTAATATTATGTATGTAATGATTGAAATATTAATTTGGAGTATAATTTTTATAATAGGATTTATATTATATAGATTGGAAACTTCAAAATTCTAATTGGCGTAAAAATCGTGCGAGAAAGTTATATTACTCTAAGTCCGCAATAGGTGGATTTAATACCAAGTAGAGATGTCTTTTAAGCAAATGGTAGCAACAAAAGACTATTATATAACTTTCTACCCTTATTGAAGGGAATTAGTAAACACAACAAACAACAGGAGTTCAAATGAATAAACAAAAAAAAGATAACATTTTATATGCTTATGATATAGAATTTCAATCATTAAATGATTTGTTAATAAAAAATCAAATAAAAAAAAGTGATTATAATAAATCAATGAAATATAATAATAAAATGTTAAAAATTGATTTAAAAAGAGAGGGAGTTCAAATGAAAAAATATAAAATATGTAGAGTTGCAACAATTCAAATTCAATTAGAATATGTTTTTGAAAATAAAACAGATGAAGAAATTAATAATATTATTGAAAATATTGAATTACCTAAAGAATACAAAGAAGATAGTTATAAATTGATTAGTATAAATTGAAATAATAACTATAATATAATAGAGGGATAAGGCATAAGTCTGATTCCCTCACCTTATAAAATTGGTGGCTTTGACGTAGCTATAAGGCTTTAAACTAACAACCAATAAAACACAACAAACAAAACAAGGAGATATTATGAAATACAAATTTGATTGTGGCGAAAGGCATAAGTATTTTAATTGTAAGTGTCAATTAAAAAAGTATGCAGTTAGTGATTGTACTATAAGAGCAATCGCAATAGCCACAGGAACAGATTATAAAATAGTTTGGGATTCATTAATGGATTCTGCTAAAAAATATGGTTATATGCCTAATAGCAGAGAAAATTGTGAGTTATTTTTAGATTCTATTGGTTGGAAAAGGCAAAAGCCTTTTAAAAATGGAAGAAGAAAATACAAACTAAAAAATGTTCCTATTAATAAAAACACGAGTTATATATTTCATACATCAAATCATTGGACTGCAATAGTTAATAATGTTTTAAGGGATACTTGGGATTGCAGAGAATGGTGTGCTAATTCATATTGGATTAAACAATAACTAATTGGCGTAAAAATCGTGCGAGAGGGTTATATAATAGCCCTCTGCCCTTTTGAAGGGAATTAGTAAACACAACAAACAAAACAAGGAGATATTATGAGTAAAGTTAAAGAAAATGAAAAAGCAGATTATTGTTTAGAGTATATAGATAAACCTGCTTGTTCAAAATATAGTAGGTTTGATAAAGTAACAGAAAATTTAGACGATATGAAAAAATGTTGCATATTACAAAAAAGCATAGGCAATCCTAAATTTAGAGCACATTCTATTGAACCTATGTTTGAAACCAGCGTTTATTTAAGCAAAGATAGTGAGCGAATACATATATTACATTGTAATAACGCTGATACTATGTATGCAACTTATCATACAACAAAGTTATCTGTATCTGATTTTAAAAAGATAAACAAAGCACTTAATAAAAATCTTAAAATAAGAAAAGAAAAAAAAGAATAACTAATAGGCGTGAGAATCGTGCGAGAGGGTAGTAATACCCTCTAATCTTACTAAGATTATTTAGTTAGGAAACACAACAAACAAAGGAGATATTATGAGAATAAGTAAATCAAAAGTAGAAAAGTGGACTGAATTAGTTGATGAAATGAGTAATCAATTATATGAGTTAGAAGATAGTATAAATAAAGCAGAAAAAGAATGTCAAGAAATTACTCATTTACAATCAGATATATATCATTCAATTGATTCTGATGATGAAATAAATACATCAGATATACAAGATACTTGCAATAAAATAAGCAGATATGCAGAAGATACTATTCAAGAAATTGGAGAGGCTCAAGGTATATTTGATGATAAACAAAATGGTATAAATAAAAAGTTTGATGTATTATTTAAGGAATTAGACGATTTATTAAAACCTAATGTATTTCAACGCTTTTTTACTTGGTTATCTTGTAGTATAGAAAAAGTAAAATCTTACAGAATATCATTTAAAATTGTAAGAAAATAGGATATATGGTATTTAGGGTGGTTCGATTCCACCCTATCCACAAATAAACAACAACAATTCAATGAGGGGGTAGCTCAAAAATGCTAGAAAGTAAAGTAAATATGTAAAAAACTATGTCAGTAGTAAGGTTGACATCTTGCTGACACAGGATTAAATGGTCAACAGCATATCGAAACGCAAGTAGAGCACTATACCTTTAAGGTGTTGGGTAGAGCAACAGGTTTTTAACCTGTGTGTTGTGGGTTCGAATCCCACCCCCCTCTGCTCTTTTTGTAGATATATTTTTATATTGAACAACGAGGCGTCAGAACACGCCTACAACCTATTAACTGGGAGAGAGAAAGAGGTTCATTGAATTTAAATTTTTACAACAACAAAACAAGGATTAACAATTATTTTGTTAGGTTGTGTGTGGGGGTGGATTATATCTGCCCCCTTTGTGTCCTTGTTTTATAAAAGATTTAAACACAACAAACAAAGGAAAATAAAAATGGAAATAAAAATAACAGAAAAAACCTTAGACACTATGATAGATTATATGAGAACTTATATCTACAATTATTTAGGGAAAGATAGTGATTTAACAACTCAACCACTTGAAGTTGGGTTTTTAGATTATTTAATTTCATTAAAAAAGGAGATAAAATGAATAAATCAATAGTATACACTTTTGTTCAATTTGTTAATGGTAATACATATTCTATAAAACTTTTTACTACAAAAAAAAGAGCATATGAATATTCAAGAGAGATTAAAAACCTTCCTGATTATATTAGCAAAAGCGAATTTTACAAAAAAGTAAAATACAATCCTTTTGAAAATTCATTTATAGAATGGAGTCATACTGATTATTCAAGTGATATGCAAATGTATGATTACTCTGTTCAAGCTATGAGGTTAAACTAAATTGAATTTTTAAAATTATATATGGGGGATTATTTCCCCCATTATAATCCTTTGTTTTATAAAAGATTTAGCAATAACAAATATAGGGGTAGGTAGCACGAGCAAAGCGAATCGTGTGAAGGAGATGTAGACGATTCACATCGTCAGTCAGGTTTCGGTTCGACTCCGAATTAAATCAGGTTTATGTGCCTGTTGTGATTAAATCTCTGAGAGTGAAGTAGCCTTTCTAAACAAGAAAACTTCAAGAAGTTCACATTGTTCAATGAAAGGGAAGTTATAATAGGAAATGATTATAATGGTTCTGTCCTCGCCTACCCTTGAAATTTTTACACAACAAACGGAAAGGAAAGTAAATGAATAATAAAAGACGTTTTCATCAAAAGAGAAGTAAACAAGTAACTATATTAAAACATTTATTGCGTGGAAATAGTATTAATAGTGTTGAGGCTTTTAAGTTTTTTAATACTACAAGACTATCTTCAAGTATAAAATCATTAAGAAATATGGGTTATAAAATTACTACTTATTTTGAGGGAAATTCTAAATTAGGTAATTATATTATGGTTAGTGGTAATTTAACTGATAATAAAGACCTTTATAAATCAAGGTGTAGGTAATCTATATCTTGCCTTTTGAGAGAGTGAGCGTAGTTCCCCTACCCCTACTATATCGTAGGTTAGGACTACGCTTACTTATACTTGCCTTCCGAGCCGAGTATTTGCGTATAAACATAAAGATTATTTTATATTTACGAGCAGTCTAATTTAGAGATAATCCTCTTGATTTTGGGCTTCCTGCTATATTCCTACCCTTATGCGACTATAAATCAAACCCCTTTTAGTAATCGCTTATAAATTATATGCCCTAAAAGATTCAAACCAAACGACATATAAATAACACAACATAACGATTATAAATTAAGAATTTAAATTTAAAAAACAAAATATTTATTATTTTAACATTTATGAAAAAAAGTATTTGCATAATTGGTAATTATAATATTAAATTTTAAAAAAAGGAGGAAAAAATGAGAGAAGAATGTAGTTTTTGCGATAGTGAGGGTTGGATTGAGTATAATGAAGTGGAGGATAGGTATAAATATTGTGCATTTTGTGATAACGACCCTGATGTGATAGCATTAAATAAACTAAAGGAGAAAAAATGATTGATTTAAGTTATAAATCATACACAAACAAAGATTATATGGTTGATGAAGTTTTTAAATTAATAAACGCCAATAATTTTGTTCATAAAGTTAATAGAAACGAGTTAAGAAAACTTACAACAAATACATTACTTATATTGCTAAGTAAATTACAGGAGAAAAAATGAATTACGATACAGATTATGATTGTAATTATTGTAAAGATAGTAATTGCACTAATGGAGAATGTGTAGAGCCTATAAACGATTAATAATGATAAAAGGAGAGATAATGAAAGAAGATTACTTAAATGACCCTAAATACAGGGAAATGCAGTTAATATTAGAAGAAGAAGAAATGAAACAAAATAGTCATAATATAATACCAAGAGTTAAAAATAGTGATATGAAACTATTTGTTCATAATCATAAAGTATATTATGAAAAAGATGGTGTTGAAAAGCTTTTAAAAGCTTATAATGAACTTAGAGAAATAGTATTGGGGATATAATGAAAAAAGATTATAATAAAATGAGATGTGCTTTATCTTGTTATGAAGCAGAACAATTAACAACAGAAGATATTTATTATATATTGTTAGATGGTACTTTACCATACAAAGATATATCTAATAAAGAAGTAGAAAGAATGTTCACAACTATATTTGATAAAAAAGATGTACCTTTTATTAAGGATTTATAATGAAAAAATGTTACAAATGTGAAGAAGTTAAAGATTTAAATCATTATTATACAGATAGAACAAGAAAAGATGGATTAACTAATCAATGTAAATCTTGTAAATATAAATATGATAAAGAATATAGCAAAAAAAGAAAGAAATATTTTAAGAAATATTACAAAGAAAACGCCCAGGTTTATGTTGACTATAATGAAAGAAGAAGGGAAAGACATAGTTTAGAGCCAAGAATTAGAATGAAAGATGGGGCAAGAAGAAGAGCTTTAAAGAAAGGATTAGAATATAATCTTAAATCATATAAAGATTTACCTGAAGTGCCTGTTTTTTGTCCTATACTAGGAATACCTTTAGTATCTAATAGAGGTTCTAAAAATGGTGGTTCAGATAATAGTCCAAGTTTAGACAGGATAAACAATGACAGAGGATATATAATAGGTAATTTACAAATTATATCAAGAAAAGCTAATCAGATGAAAAGTAATGGTAGTTTTGAAGATATTAAAAAATTATATCTTTTTATGAAACAACAACAAATTAAACAAAAATGAAAAAAACCTTTTGTTTTAAATATAAATGGTTTTAACTTAATGATAAATAAAATAGGAGTTTTAATGAATAATATAAGAGAGATTGTGAAGGACAGAGGTTATCGTCTTAGCTACATAGCAAAGAGAATTGGCGTTTTTAATAGTCATTTATCTATGTGGATTTCAGAGCAGAGATACCCTTCACAAGATAAGTTAATAAAATTATCAAGAGTTTTAAAATGCTCTATCAAGGATTTATATCCTAATGTAGTTAGAAGAACTTATTGGAATATTAAAGGAAAAGATAATGGGTAAATTAAATATTAAGATTGACGAAAAAGCTTTAAACTTTATTTTATACCTTATAAGTATAAAGCAATTTGATGCTTTGTCAATTTGGAGAGTTTTACATAAACCTGAACAGAATGAGATTCTCTATAATCAATATTTAAAGTTAGAGGAGAAGAAAAATGTCTTACATAAAAAATAGTATTCCTGATAATTGGAATTGTCATCACTTTGATGATATTGATAATTGTGTTGAATGTCAGTACTCTATGCAGACTGCACATATAAATCCACAATATAGACCAAGCATTGAAAAGTGGTATAATAAAAAATCGAGGAGAAGAAAATGAGTAATAAAAAAGTAACATATTCTGATGTATGGAAAACACTTCGTGCTGTTGATACATCAAAAATACAATACAAAAAACAATCTTTAGATTATATAGGTTGGGCAGATGCGTGGGCAACTTTAATGGAGTATTACCCTGAAGCTACTTATATATTTGAAGAACCAACTTTTTATGGAGAAGAAGGTAGTAAAACTTGTGATGTAACTTGCAGTGTATTTATTGGCGATTTACAAAGAACAATGTCGCTACCTGTAATGACTTCAAGTTTACCTATGAAAAGTATTGTAAACCCAACATCAAGAGATATTAACGATGCTCAAGCAAGATGCCTTGTTAAAGCAATCGCTATGTTTGGATTGGGATTACATTTATGGGAAAAGAAAGATGTAAAGAAACTTGGAAGCGTTCCAAGTGAAATGCCGTTTTAATTAAAGGAGATACGAATGGAAAGAAAAAATAACACAGGTGCTTTATTTTCAAATGCAGAAAATAAAAAAACTGATAAACACCCTGACTATAAAGGTAAGGCGTTAGTTAATGGTAAAGAAATGAATATGAGTGCGTGGTTAAATACTTCAAAAGCAGGAAATAAGTATTTAAGCGTTTCTTTTGATGATTACAAGCCAAAAACTGATGCAGGTAATACTTTTACATCAACTGCAACAGATAATACTGCAGAGATACCATTTTAATGTACGAGCTAGAAAAATATTTTGACAAGCTCTGTAGATTCATAGAAAGTGTTTTAGATAAAATATTTGAAATGCTTGAAAAGGAAGATAGATAATGGGTTTATTTTTAGAGATTAAAATTCGTCAAGATGGTAAAGAAAAATGGGTAGATGCAAGTAAGTTTTTAAAGTATATGCTTAAAGAACACTTGCAAGAGGAAGCTTCAAAGGGTGGGGTATTACCCTACCCTGATGAAGAAAATAAACAACAGATTTTTGAAATGTGGTGGAATTTATATGATAAAAAAAGAAGTAAAAAGAAAACATTTAATTATTGGTGTAAAAATATTAAAACAGATTTAGTTTCAGATATAATGAAACATACTAAAAGTTATGTACAAACAACAGAAAAACAATTTAGAAAAGACCCTCATTCATATTTACTGAATGAATGTTGGGAAGATGAAATAATACTAAAACCTGAGGTTGCAGAACAGCAAAAATTAGAATATATAGAAAGAAAAAGAGAAGAAGAATATTTAAAACAAAAACAAGAGCAACAAAGAATTGAAGATGAATCTGCTGATGATGATTGGAAACAAGAATTTTTTAGTGGATTAAAAAAAGATTTAATAAATAAGGGGCGAAAAAAAATGTCAATTACTAATGAGTCGGAAGCGAGTTAATAAATGAGTTTAGAAATTATAATCGCCCCTTTAAAATTAAAAGACAAGGAAATAAAATGAATGATAATTTATTGAAAATTAATCAGGAATTAGGTAAAGAGCTTGAGCTTATTGTAAAAAAATTAGATATTGCTATTGTGGGCTTAGAAGCGATAATTTCTAATAACTGCGACACACTAAAAATTGCAGAAAAAACAATAGAAGAAGTTAATAATTTTAAAGTACCACAGGACACTCCTCCTAAAAAATAGTTCGCACTATTCGTTCTGTGGTAACAAATTGAAAGGAAGTTATGGAATTAATACTATTAGCATTAGTATTTGTACTTTTAATGTTCGTAAAATAAAATAAAGGGTATCATCAATGACAAAAACAAGAAATGAATATGTTTTAGACACATATCGTATGCAACTAAAACATTATTTTGAAAAAGGATTGGGAGAACAATCAGAACTCTCAAAAAACACAACTATCACTCCTCAGTTAGTAAAAATTACATTAGACAGGTATTTAGAACTTGGTGGAAGTTTAAACTTTATAGATGTTGATTTAAATCAATATAATGATTTTTTAGATGAAGTGAAAGCTTGTTAATTGAATAAATTTCAAATTGCAAAATTATCTCGTTATAAACAAAGTTATACTTGTCAAATGTGTGGTAAACCTAAATTTACTAAAATGTATAAGTACCAAGCATATTCTTTTGTATCACGTTATAAACCACCATTAATGAATAAAGTATGTAGTGATTGTATTTATAAAGAGGTTTTTGGTAATGAATGGAGATTAAAAAGAAAAGAGGGTGTTTTAGATGATATGTGAAATATGTAAAAAAAATAGAATAGAAAGGGTTATTGCAGAGTCAAAAAAAGCGATGCTTAGATTTACTAAAAAATTAAAAGAGGAGAAAAATGGCACATCCAAGTAAATTAAAAGGAAATAGATTTGAAAAAGAAATAGTAGAAAAAGCTAAAGATACAGGATTAAAAGCTAAAAGAGCTTGGGGTAGTAATGGAATGGCTTTGGGAGAACATCCTGAGGTAGATTGTATTATTGATGGTTCAAAAATACAAGCAAAAGTAAGAAAAAAATTACCTGCCTATCTTATACCATCTAAAGAAGTAGATTCTGTGGTATTTAAACAAGACAGAGGGGAAATATTAATGTTGGTTAGATATGAAGATTGGTTGTTTGAAAGAAAAAGGAAATCTGATGATAAATAAATTTGCAAGTCCTAATAAAGATATGGTTGCAAAGCCTAAAAATTGTATTAAATGTAATATTTTATTAACAAAAGATAATAGGGTTAGAAAATATGGCTCTACAGGCTATCATAGTTGTTGCAGAGAATGTGTAAATAAAAGAAATCTTAAATATATGCGTAAAAGGGCTCAAATTCTTAAAGATAATCCATTGTGGTAGGTATTACCATACCTCACGAATTTTAAGGCTAATATCATACACTTTATGAGCAACTTGTTTTATTGATAATGAGTCTTGGTCTAAAACACATATAGCAAATTGGTCAGGATTATTATTAGTATTATCAGGTTGAAATATAAATCTTTGACCATTACCAATTTTTTGCATTATAGATAGAAAGCTATCATCATTTAATAAATTATATCTAAATTGACTATTAAGATTTCCATCTGAATCATTAACTAAATCATCTGAATTATATCCTGTTGAAGTTTCAACATAATTATTTGACATAAAATTAGACGCAAATAAATTTACATCAGACACATAACTAAATTTCATAGACCAATTACGTCTACCTGCTCTTTTAACTAATCCGTTAGAATTTCCAACAGAAAATGGTTCAACTTTATTATCACTTAAATCAAACCAAAATGGAGAACCATTATATCTTACATTAGTAATTGTTGAGCCACCTAGGGTTTGAACTGAATCATAACCATCAAACTCTAAATCCATAGTTAAATCTAAATCTGCAGAGTTAGGCATATCATAATAATATCCAAATGTAAAACAACCAATACCTTTGCTTGAATTTAATTCACTCATTGATATTTCAATAGAGTTTGCAGAATCATCTTCTGCATTAAAAGTCATTAAAGAACAACCTTTATTATCCATAGTTATTACATCTCTGTTATAATTTATATTTAAAATATTTTCAACTGATTCTGCGTTTAAAGATAAAGTTAAGTTTGTATCAGTAATATTGTGATTTAAAAAACCAAAATAGCTTTGATTTGAAAAACCTAAATTATTCCAAGCTAAATCTCTATCCCATTCGAATTGTAAGTTTCTACTTTCTATAACTTTCATTATAGAGCAGTTTAAACCTAAATACTGATTATTTGTAATATCTTGACCTATATAACTTAAATAACTTGGTAAATCTAAATAAAATCTTGGTTTTAATACATTTTGATAAGCCATTTTTATTTACCCCCTTCATATTTTATGGTATTTGTTTGTTTTCTTGGCTCTTTTACAACTTTTTTTCTTTGAGGTTTTATCATTTTTTCTACAGGTTCTCTTAATTTTTTTATAGGTTTAAATTTTGAACTTTCTTTACGAATAGGCACTCTTTCTTTAACAGTTTTAGTTACAATTTCTATTTCTTTTTTACCATATTTTTGAACTTTACCAAATTTATTTATAGAAGATTCTTGTATCATAGGTTTTACAAGACCTGATTTAAATGGTCTTTTAACTTCAATTTTTTGAGTATCATACAATATTAAAGTATCATCTTCTAAGTTAGTTTTTTGTTTATTAATAAGCTGTTCATTTTGATTATTATTAATGATAGCTTGAACTTTTGAACCATCAAAATTCATAACTTGACAACTATATATTGTTATATCTCCTGAATATTCAAACAAAACTCTTGGTATATCTTGTTTAAAAACATTAGTAATTAAAATTAAAGTTTTTCCTATTTTTGTTTTAATATTAATAGGTATTTCCTTAAAAAAACGACCTGTTCCACTATAATTAATAACTATATTAGATGGAGTGCCATTTACTTCAAATTCTATAGTATTATCTAAAACAGATAAAGTAGAACTTGTAACTATTTTAATATCTTTTAGCTTATTATTATTAATACTGTTATATAAATTTGATATTGACATTTATTGTCCTATTATTTGATTGACGATAGCAACAACATCTGAAACATTTACAACACCATCTTGATTTAAATCTGCTCCTACAATATCATTTAATTCATTATCTGATATTATGTAATTAACAATAGCAACAACATCTGAAACATTTACTAATCCATCTTGATTAACATCTCCAAGTATTCCTGTAGAATCATCAAATATTATTTGTAATAAATTTAAATCATATTGGTCTACACTACCATCATTTGTTAAATCTGCAGATATTTTTTGCCTAGATGTTAAATATTTATTAGAGCCTACTATTATATCTTCAAATATATCTATATCTTCTAAAGTTATATGAGAATTAGCAAATGACGGTTCTGCTCCAATAATGTTTCCTGCTATATCATATCTTAATGTATATGAATTAATACCTAGCTCACTTCTTCTTGATAGACTTCCTTGACCTGCAGAGAAATTTCCTTTTAATTCGTGTAATTGCATACATTCAATCTTTATATTTTTAGAAGATTTTGTAACTGAAGTTATTATAAAAAATGGATATATTTTCTGTCCATTTCTTATATTTTCTTTTGTATAATCCTCTCCAAAAGCTTTGACATTATTATTTAAACTATCAAATCTAACAATATCTCCTACTTCTAATTTAATATATTTTAATGGTAATGTACATTTAACTATTGTATGTTGATTACAATTTAAAAGATATATATAATCCCTTAAAACAACAGCAGATTCATAATCTCTAATAAAATCACTTTCAAATTCAAATATATTATCTTCTCTATTTAATCCTAACTTAGAATAATCATATCCCTCATTACTCCAATTTTGATTTTTATAAACTTCCTTGTTATCTTCTCCATTACCAAAAAAATCATATCCATCACAATAACCTGTTTCTCTACGATATTCATCTTCTGCATAATCTTTTTTATATTTAACATTTACTAATGTTTTGATATTTTCAGATGGAGTTCTTGTAAATTGAAATTTTATAACATCTAATTGTTTTATTGTTTCGTCTGCTTCTGAGTATTTTTCTTTTATTGTGCTATAAGAAAAATTGCCATTAGAATTAAATTTAGGAAATAATCTTGAGTTTTTAGCTATATCTTCAACTAAAGCTTTAGAATTTATTTTTTCTTTAACAGAAAAAGCTAATTTTATATCTGCATTATCACTTTGAGCAATAGACCAACTATTTCTATCTGTAATATCAATTGCATCTAATTCTTTTTCTACAAAATGATATAATACATCAGCAGGATTTTCAATTAAAGTTTCAGGATTATTGGTATATATTCCTAATTCATCATATCTACCAAAAACATCGGCATATAAATCATCTTTAAAAACATTTTCAAACAAACTATATTGAAGCAAAGCTATACTTTTTATATTTGTGCTGATTTTTGTTCTTCTATCTGTACTTTGATTTGCATTTCTAATTCTATAAACTAAAGATAATGAATCAAAAGCATCAGGAGTATCCCAAGATTGCAACCTAAAATCAGTAAAATTAGTAAATTGATTATTTAAATTGTCTACACTTTGATTAAATATGTTTACATCCCAATTTGCATCTCCTCCACTTGTAAATATACCTGAATTACCTTTTAGGTCAATTAGGTTTGTAGCATCATCATTATCTCCAATAAATTCTGCATTATAATTTACATTATCTTCATCTAATCTCTCTGCTCCATAAGCTTGCACTAATATGTCATCATTTGCATCAGTATTATGAGTTTCATTATTACCTTCTTCTTCAGGTATATTTAATTGTAAAGCTCCATATACAAAAGTATTTGTTTCTCCTTGAACTGCATCTTGTGATTCTATATCAGGTATAGGAAATAATAATGATAATCTTTGCTCTGCAGTTCCTGTAGCATTACCTGCAGTTAAATTAACAGTAGAAAATGAAAAAGCATAATCATAATCATAACTAAAATTTCTTCCTGTATGTTGTGCAGATATTTTACTACCACAAGGTATTAAAGTTCCTTCTTTTACTGTTGTATTACAATTAGTATCAAAAAACTCTCCTAAATAATTACCCTGAGATTCACTTAAATTTCTTAACAATGTATTAGAAGGTATTTCATCTTCTATTAGCATCCACCAAGATAATCCACCTATGTTACTACCTGAATTATTATCGTGTCCACATAAACCATCCATATATATTTTATTGTTAGCAACAGTATACTGACCATATCCACCTGCAAAATATTCGTGTTTTATTTTTGTTGCAGCTTCATTAAATGGATTACCTGCTTCAGTTGCTATAGGTACAGTATTATACCTAGCTCCATATCTTGTACCTAAAACATAATCTTTACTATTATCTAAATGCTTATCTCTAATTTCAAAAGGTGTAAATGTTGCAAAATCTTCCTTTCTAAATAAAAAGTTTCTATCTGAACCATCATCAAATAAGTTTATAAAAATTTCATTATCTAACAAAGCTCCACCCATTGTTGTTTCATTCCATTGACCTACATAAACTGTTTGAATAGGATTTTCGTTAACCCCTGTTTCAGGATTAAATGTGCTTGGATTATTATTAAGATGCTCTACATTACATTTAATTTTATATACAGTAGTTGGATAAATAGCACTTTTTTCAGGATTTCCAAATATATTACTATTATTAAAAAATGTTTGAATTGGTAGCATTGCAGGATTTGTATATACAGTAGGATGTAATGTTTTGCTCACATCATCAGGAAAATAATTATGCGTAAATTCAGAATTTGATGTAGATATATACTCTATTTCATTTCCTTCAATTCCATTGCAAGCATTTACCCAAGCATCTCTAAATCCACTACTAAGTGCATATTGTGGATGTATTTCTACTTTATCTTCTTCTATACCATAACAAGAAAATATTAAACCTTCTCCTGCATTTTTTAAACCTATTTCTATAAGTTTATCTTCTGCTCTTGTTACTATCATATCTCCTGATGGAGCAGATATAAATTTAACATTTAAATGATGTGCATTAGATTGAATCCAAGCATTTATAAGCCATATATAATTTGTTTCATCTATTAAATTCGTATCATTTTCTTGTGGATAATAAATACCTTTTCTTGAGTTATTTTCATTGTAATTAGTAAATAAATTTACAATTACTTCTCCTTCTTCAAATTCTGTATTTTCTGCTGTTGCTTGATTATTAGGTATTTGAGCAAATGTAGTAAATTCAGATTGATGACCCTTATCAAAAAATACTGTAGGATTTTCATTGCTATCTACAGCAGCCTCAGGTCTAAGTATACCTGATGCAGGTTGTATATTTATAATACTACCAACATTACCTTGCTCTACTTCATCACTTTCACTAATTAATATCTCGGTTTGATTAGGTCTTAATAATTTAACAGTTTGAAATTCATTAGAAGCAGGAGGATTTTGAGGAAATCCACCTGTAAATACTTTTTCTATAGATATAAATTGACCTGTATCATTTATAGAATACTGTTTTTTGTCCAAATATAGTGCATTTTCAGCACCTTCTTGCGTTGCCTCTACATTATCATTATATTCTTGTAAAACTCTAAAATAATCGCCTTTATAAATATATAAAAAACTTTCATTATTTGGTTCTGTTTCAAACTTTAATTCAGGTATTTCATTTATAGTATTAAAATCTTCTATAGAAATACCTCTACCACTCCCTGTAACAACGTCAACATCATCTGCAATTATAGATAAATTAGTTCTACCTGTACTACCAACAGTATCAATCCAAGGTATTACAGGAGCTTTATCGACAACTCCATAAGTAATAGGTATAGACCTATTTATATAATCTTTACTAAATGTATTTTTACTAAAACCTAAATTAGCAACAGGAACATCTTTATGTAATTTTGTATCAGTTAAATCTTCTAAGGTAATATTAAGAGTAGATTCATCGTGTGTATTTCTTCTAATAATTCCTTTATAAGCCAACAAACAATCTTCCAATGTTTGACAAGATTGAGTTTTGTAGTATACCTCTACAGATTTATTTATTTTATCAGATAATATATCGCTTAATCTTAAGTTATTTTGCTCATAATTATTTAAAGTAAGTGTAACATTAGATATTTTAAAAGAATGTGATTGTATATCAATAGATTCTTTAATATTAGAAATTTTAAGACCATAGTCTTCAAAAACAAAAGATTCATTTTCTGATTTTATAACTTCTTTAATTGTAGAAATATAATATTCATTATCTATTATTATTAAGGGATATACTGTAGAATGATTTTGCTGTATATCTTTATTAAACTTCTCTGTAAGAGTTAGCATTAACCCACTCCTATATCAGCACCTCTACGGATTGCTTCTTTTATTTGAGGTATAGCTTCATCTTCTATAAAATCTTTAGACATAACATTTCCTGAAAAAGTTATATTAACTGCTGACCCACCACCTGCATTAATTCTATTTAAAGCTTCAACGCCAATAGATTCTACGCCTGCACGAGAAACAACATATTCTCCTTGTTCTGCTTCTATCATAGTTCCACCTTGGGAATGTCTACGACCACCTACAAGACCACCTGTAGCATATTTTTGAGCATTTATAGTTGCAACTTGCATAGCTCCTTGTATTCCAATTAAAGTTGCTAATATCCATTTTCCTTCAGAATATGCTTTTGTTACACCTAGAGCAGTATTTGAAATAGCTTCTGCAACTTTTACATCTTTCATATCTTCTTTAGCTTTTCTTGTTTTTTCATCATATTCTTTATTTATTTTATCTATTGCTCTTTGTCTTCTTCTTTCACTTCTTATAGAATTTGCTGCAGACAATTCTTTTTGCTTGTCATTTTCAATAGATTGAAGTTTCATTTTTTCGAAAGAACTTGTAACATTTGTAATAGCAGTATTGTATTGCCCCCACATATTTAAAGACTCAGTAAATTCAGGAGAAACCTTGCTTGCTTTAATTAATTGACCCTCTAACATTTCTAAAACAGCGATTAATTCAGATGTTTCTCCTTGCGTTTTTATTAAACTGTTTATCATTTTAATTTGTGATTCAATTAATTGTTTTTGAGCTTGAGGAGTTTTTCTATATAAATCTTTTGATTGAGTAATAGCATCATTGTAATTTTCAATATTAGGAAAACCATTTTTTAATATTTCTATATATTTATCTATTAAATCCATTTGTTGTTTATATGGATTAAAAGAATCTGTTACTATTGCTTTTAATGTTGCTTGTTGATTTATTAATTCTGCTAAGCTAAGTTTCATTAATGATTGAGCTGCAGCCTCAGCTTTTTGAGCTGTTAAATCTATATTATCTTCTGCATCATCAAATGCACCTGACATAACTAGAACTTCTGCTGCTAAAAATCCTGCTGCTGTAGCTAAAGCTCCCCAACCTAATCTTGTTTGTGCTACGACTGTTAAGTTTATTTTTGTAATTAAAGTGCTTAAAGCAGCAGCTAAAGTTCCTAAAATAACTATTGCATAAGCTCTAACTCTTTCAGGATTCATAGCTTCTGAAAATTTAACCATCGCTTTCATTACTGCAGGTAAGGTTTTTCCTAATCCTTCTCCTATATTATTACTTAAATTGCTCATAGCTGCATCAAATTCATCAAAAGAGTCTTGAGTAGACATAACCTCATCTCCAAGCATTGATACTTTTAATCTTGCTGCTTCCATAGTTGCGTTAAAAAATGCTTGTCTTTTTTCTGTATCTGTTAATTGGTCTACGCTTTTTCCTAAACTTCTTGCATATTGTTCATTAGCATCCCCTACTTTTGTAATAATACCAATATTATCAAGCATTAAACGAGATTGACGACCTATACCTGTAACAAGAGATTCTATTGATGTTCTTGTATCTCTACCCAAACTTCTACCGAGTCTTTGGGCAATATCAAACATCTCTGCCATTTCATCTGAATTTTTAGTAACACCAAGTATCATAGCATTATTAGCTTGTTGAAAAAGGTCAAACTCAGACATTGTTCCATTAGTTGCTTCTTTTAATTTATCTAATGCTACTGTGCTATTTTCTGTAGCTCCTGTTAAAGTATTAAACCCTCTTGCCATAGATTCAACTTTTGCAGCCTCTCTTGCAAATCTTATTACTTGATTTACACCAAGAGCCATAGCAAAATTAAATAATAGCATTTTAGAACGCATAGTAGCAAATGAATTAGATAATAATCTACCTCTGTTAGATATATCAAACATTCCATCGCTTAATTTCCTTGAACCTTTAGCTGCTTTTCTTTGTCTTTTAGCTAGTCTATCCATAGCAGCAGATAAAGCTCTAAGCTGATTAGTTAATTGTTTAGCCCCCCTGCCTTGAAATTGTATCGTTAATTGTTCTACTGTTGCCATTATTTATTATCTTTCTTATTTTTGTCTATCAAATTCTTTTCTTTTTTAGCTAAAGCCTGTTTAATTATAAAAGACTTTTGTGTCCATAATGAAGGTTGTTCTCCATAACTACCTTTAAATGGTGGAATATTAAAATTAGTACAATATATATACCTACTAATATCTTTTTGTGTTTCTTTATCTAATAAATGGTTTCTACAAGAAAAAAAAGGCAACTGAGCGTTGATAGATTGTGATACATCAAACTCTTTGCCTTTTCTATTATTCTCATATACTTCCTCTATTAATAAATCAACAATACTCCATACATCTTCTTTACAAGTAAAAGTCTTAAATTCTCTTTTACCATCTATTAGTATAGGTGGCATTGCTTTATAAGGGAAGGTATGATAATTACAGCCTCCACAAGTTTCCCCAAGAATGTTTAATTCTATTTGGAGGCTTTGTCTTCCCCCACGAAAAAGATATTTTGCATTTGCGTAAACGCATCTGTTCTCTCATCTAAGGTTAATGTAGATAGAAATTTATCAGATGTATCTCCGTCTATACAAGTTCTAAGCCATTTGGTCATAGTAGAGTGCATCATTTTAACACCTAATACTTTACCATCTGCTGTATAATCGTATGATACACTATCTAAAAGATTATCTCTTTCATCAATAGATATATCTTTAATTTTAAGCTTTTTACCACCTTTTAACTTTATTTCCATAATCTCCTCGTTTTATTATTATGCTACTAAATCAAAAGCTATTATATTTCCTGATTCTTTATTTAATGCTTTAAGTTCTACATCTAACATCATAGCATCGCCCTCATTATAAGCCACATTAGTCATTACACCACAAGGTATAGCTATAGATGTTGCTGTATCAGTAGTTTGATTAATAACAAATAAATCAGTAGCAGTATGAGCTGTTTGCACATCAAACTCAGAAGGTAACTCCATAGTTACACTATCTAATTTAACTGTTGCTGCTGCTGTTATAGCTATTTCTTCTCCTCTACCAAAACAAGCATATCCATTACCTTCATCTACACCTGTATAAACTGCAGGACTATCTAAAGTAACACTAAATGAAGATAGTATTGGAGATGATTTAGCTGCTATTTTTAATTCTGACACATCAATGCCTGCCATATCAACGTGGTCTGCACTATAAGCTGTACCTGATACTGCACTATTTTCAGTTAAATCAGGGACTCTACCTGAGCTTATTGTAGTACTAAACTTGTATTGACCACCATCTGTTCCCATATCTGCACTTAGCTGAAAGTTTGTACATAAACAACCTTTCATAACAATGTTTTGTGCATCACTATTATCAGGAGAATCAATAATTAATGTAAATGTTTTATTTGCTTCGGATTCTCCATATTTACCTACTGTAGCTGTTGGAGCTGCTCCAATAGTTACATCTGCAACACTATCAGGTGTTAAAGCATTACCACAAACGCTTTGCATTAACATAACGTGCCCACCGTCTTTATGGAATGTACCTGATAATGATATTTCTACAGCTCTCATATCATTGTCTTGAAAAAAATCATCAATATGAGCAACACGCCCTGTTTGAGTTCTAACTGAAGTTACTTGATTTACATTTAAAGATGGGAAAGAAACTGAATCTACATCTAGCTGATAACAAGCGTTTAATGTAGGAGCTTGACCTGTTGTAGCTTCTTCTATAACCCAAACCTTAAAATCTTTTGGTGAAAATACTGCATTCGCCATTTATTTTTCCTCCTTTATTTTAGGTTGCTTAACTACTTTGTTAGCACCTACTATTTCTACTTTGTCTTTTATGAACTTATTAATTTCTTTAAGTTCTACCGTTTTTCCTTGTTCAAGAGCTAACCAATCTTCATATAGTAAATTACAATAATTATCCATAGATGATAAGTGTTCTCCTTTTTTAAGTTTTACTTTCATAAATCTCCTAGTTTATATTGGCTAAGTATTGACATTTCCAATCCCACTCTGTTATGTAAGCACCTGATTCTTCATCAGTATTTAATGTTGTGCTTTCAAATCTACAATTAAAAGCTTTTGTGCTATTTGAAAGTGTCATAGAAACGTTATCGTGTATAAGTGCTTCTATTCTTGAAACTTGTCTAAGTATATGGTCTAATGCTTTTTCATTTACATTTGCTTCTGCAAATACATACCTTAATAGTATAGAAAACTCTCTTGTTTCAGAGGTAGCATTATATTCAGTTAAGACAGAACTTTCAGGTATAATTTGTATAGCTTGATTTACACCTTTAGGAACATCTTTTCCCTTATAAACAGGTAAAGCCCCTTTAAATTCAATCTCTAAAATTGACTCTAACTTGTCTAAAATATTCTTCCAATTATTAGTAAAATTTACTGCCATTTTTAATATTTTCCAAATTTACTAACTCGTCTATACATACCGATACCACCTCTTGTCATATTTACAGAATTTAACTGTGAATTATCAACTTCTTCTCTCCAACCTGCAACTTCCATTTCCCATTCATCGTTAGCTGCAGCTTGAGTTGTATCGGTAGCACCTGCAAATCTTATTTGTAATCCATTGGCAATATGTTGATAATCTCCTGTAATTTTTTCAGCAGTTATAACTTGTCTGCTTTTTAAACTATCTCCGTCTTTAACCCATACAGAAAAAGTAGCAGTTCCAAGTACACCTGAATCTATAACTTTAATTTTTATTAAATCCCAAGAACCTGACCATCTGCCTCTTGTATCTATAGGTCTTATTTTTCCTGATGTATATACAACATCTCTTATAAGACCTTTTGATGAGTCGCCTGTTGTTTGCCAAGATAAAGCTGCTCCTCCCTGATTTAATGAATCTATATTGCTTTGTGCATCTTCCATAAGAGCATTAGCTACTTCAGATGTTGGGTCGTGGCTTCTAATAAGAAATGTAGCAGCTAATAAAGCCGTTGTTCTTACTATAATATAATCGTAATTACCTTCTTTATCTTTAAACTGTTCTTTAGGTAAATTAGGGTCTAATTTAGCATCTAAATATCTACTAGCATTAGCTGTAATTCTTGTTATTAATTCAGAAAATTCTTCTCCTGCCTCCATTAACTTATCATTTGGGTCAGTTGCTGAATAATAATATGTTATATCTTCAGCAGAATTATAAAACCATTCGCCTTCAACATTTAAATCAGTATGTGCAGATTGAGCTGCTCCTAAGTCTTCTCCATCAGCAAATAATTGAGTTGTTAATCCACTATTATGTGCAGCATACTTATTTGTTGTTACTTCTTTCCACCCATATAAAGCTCTTTTATTATCAAATGAATCTACCTGTGGGTACACATCTTTTAGTTGTCTATGTGTACAATATGTTGGTGCTGTTGCCATTATTTACCTCTCATCTTTCTTCTAACTTTTTTTGAGTATTTTGCTCTTTGTTTTCCTGCTCTAGTAGCTTTTCTTTTCTTTCTGTTTTCATAAGCTTTTTGTGCTGGAGTTAAAGAATCTCTAACTGATTTAGGTAAATACCTACCTCTTTTGCTCTTAGGTTTTTTCTTATCGCCTTTACTAACATAATCCCATTTTTGAGATGTCCATTTTTTTAATGATTTTTGCGATTTTTTAAGAGCCACTACCTATAACCTCCACCTCTAGCTTTATATTGTCTTGCTAGCATTTGTGCCTTACGAGCTGACCATTGACCTGCTCTGCCACCTTTAGAGCCTGCTTTAATTTTATAAAACAATCTTTTTCTCATAGCAGGTTTAGTATAGTTACCTGCTTTATTAACTGTACTTTTTCTTCTTTTTTTACGAGCCATAATTTACCATTTTTTGCAAGACCAATACCTTGCTGTTGTTCTGTCTTTTGCTGTAGCACATTTATGTCGTGCTCTAAATGATTTACGTCTTGCAGGATTACTTTTTTTAATTTTCATATTAGGGTCGCCAAACATTACTTTCTTTACTTTATTACCACTTTTAACAAAGACTTTAAACTTTTTACGACCATATCCTGCCTGACCTTTAGTGATTCTTGATGGCTTATTTAATCTAACTGATTTTCCTTGATACTTAGCCATTTCACTTTTTCTTTCTTTTCATCATTCTTTTTTTCATTTTCTTTCTAGGCTTCATTTTTTTCTTACCATAACCTTTTTTTCCGTATGCCATATTTTCTCCTTTAGTTTAATGCTATTACTTTAACTGTAGCATTTATTTTTGGATTTACACTTCTTGCTCCTATAGAAGTTAAGTGATTTTTACTATTAGCAACAGTAACCTCAGTTCCACCACTATGAGCTGAATTGTAAACACTTTCTACTACAAACTCAGCATTTGGAACAGCTGTAAAGTCCATAGCACCTGTTTCATAATTTATAGTACCTGAACCTGCACCAATTAAATTTCCATTTCCATCATCATACATAAATGCTCCTATATTAGGATTTTCTTCATAAGTTACTTTGTCAAATAAAGTATTGTCAGGAAGTTTTGCTGCAACTGCACTTTCTATATTAGCAAATGCAGGTATTCTACCAACACCAAATATATCTGTATCGCCTCCACTTGAATCTCCTAATGCTATAGCAGAAGTAGATAAATGAGAACCTGATGTAAATCTAACATCTCCATCTACAATACCAACTGTAACTCTTTTTTCAAATAAATTTCCTGCAGTATAATACTGTTGGTCAAATACATCTTGTATTTTATTTAATAATCCATTTTTACCACCAAAATTAGTATTACTTGAATCTGTTGTTACATCTAAATCATAAGCAGAACCACCATCAACAGCTATTGTAAACTGATAGGTAGTAGATGCTGCTAAACCTGTAGGTGTATTAGGAGTAATTCCTGATAAACCTAATTCTTGATAACCTTGAGTATAAAATTTAAATGCGACAGAACCTGCTACTATACCATCAACTGAAGCATCACTTGTTCTTCCTACTCCAAAAAAATTCATAGCTTTAAATTTTCCATTTTTATTTGTTTGTGCAACAGAATATTTATTAAAATTATTATAAGCATTAAAAAATGGTAATCTTACAGCAACATCATCTGCGTGAGTAGCTGCTGTAGAACCGTGAGTACCTCTAATTATTGTTAATGTACTATTTGCTAAATCAGCACCTGTACCAACTGCTGTTACTTCACATATTTCATTTTCTAATCTAATTAAGTCCCCTCTTTTAAAAAATTTAGAATGTCCATTTTCTAAATTTAAAGTAGTATGAGTTGCATCAGAGCCTATTGTAGCTGATGTTGCGTGGTCTACGTCAGCTCCACTATCATTATACATATTAGAAGAAACAGTATCATTTGTAAGAGAGGTGGCATTTGCTGCAGAGTTTAACTCCCCATAACCAACTACCCTTCCATTTGGAAAATAAATAAATTCTCCTGCAGGCAACAAGAAACTCCAATACCTTCTATTAGTAGCTGAACCTGCTCCTGATGAATCCATATCAACACTTGCAAGTTCATCTCTACCATCAAAATAATATCCAAGTGTTTGTATTCTAAGTTCTATGCTAACATTTCCTTGATTATACAAACATAATGCTTTTATACTTCCAATAGTCCCTAAAGCTGTACCGTCGTCTACTTCTAAAATTAAATTAAAAGTATCTGAATTATCTATTTCTTGTGTATTTTCATATATATTGTTATAAGTTTTAGATTTGCTAAAATTATTATTATCTATGCTTAAATTTATATTTGCTTGTGCCATTCCTACTCCCTTACCTTAAATGATATTTAATTGTTGCGTTTACCGTATAATCTGAATTTATTGAATCTGACCTAAATGTAAAAAGAACTACCTTCCCTGCATTTACATTTGCTTGTGATATTGTCATTTGCTGATAATATGCTTGTTCATATCCTGCATTTGTTATGTCAGCTCCATCTGCTATAACTACCCCATTAGACAAATCTCCACCTGTGCTAGTATTCCCTGAGTCTACATCATATTCCATTAAATGACATCTTGTAGTATCTCCTGTAGCTTGTCTAGCACCTGCCCACCAAATAACCCTATCTATAGTTATATTATCCATAATATACCAATAAGTTAATACTCTTGAATATGCTTGAACACTTATAGATAAAGATGTATCAGGGTCTGTCCCTGTTCCCATTTCAGACGGTACTGACATATAGCCCTGTGTATTTGCAAAAGGTAAAGCATAATGTTTATTTGCTAGCATATTTGTTGTGTCGTGTCCAATACCAAAATAAGCATATTGAGTTGTAACATTATGTTGTCCTATACCTGCTTTTACTAAATCATTAGTAGAATCAACAGTCAATAAAGCATTACCACCTGCATCATAAATAACAGTATTTGTTGTGCTATCTGTAGATGGTTGTACTTTTAAATTTCTATCAGATAAATACAAAGCAGTAGTATCTCCATCTCCACAAGTAATTTGTTTTATTGTAGAGCCTATTCCTGTATTAGAGTTAGATGTATGTAAAATATCTTTATATACATCTTTAATACTACTTCCTGTAAAACTAGCCATTATTTATCCTTTTT
>VTLG01014467.1_pt1 | contig 56132 bp, 104 predicted proteins | sample 4694571 | NCBI WGS metagenome assembly VTLG01 (sample SAMN12604809, study PRJNA352737) | marine metagenome | biome: ENVO:00000447; feature: ENVO:00000209|ENVO:00000569|ENVO:01000036; material: ENVO:00002151; isolation source: viral sequences binned using virsorter ... | reverse complement strand
ATCAATTATGCATCTCATAGTTCATACTATACAAACAACAATAAACAATTCATGAATGCATTGCGTACTGCTATCGCAAGTACGTTCACACAACCAACAACATCTGTAACAATATCATCAGCACAGAGTACAAAAAGAACTGCTGCAATAAATGCTAGTATAGAAAATGGTTGTAATGTTTGTATAGTACAATCAGGTGCCAATCCCACAATTACCATACAACAAGACGGTGAAGATAATTTTATTGTGGATAAAGATTGGTCTGGGCCTGCTACTTTAACAGGAGACAATCTTGTATTAAATATAAAACAAGGCAATGTAACTACAACTGGCAGTAGTGATGAGAATGGAATAGGGTTGTTTATAAATGGCAACAATACAAACTTAACAATAAATCAAGGCGACCATGCAAACGACCAAGGTGAACATAAAATGGTAATAGATATTGTTGGAAACTCTAATGTCATGAACCTTACTCAATACGATGGTGGAACATTATCAAAACATTTTCTTGATGTAGATATAGATGGTGGTAGTAATAATTTGACTGTTACACAAAAAGACAATGGCCAGAAAACAATGTTCCTAGATGTAAATGGAAATAGTAATGAAGGAACTTTTATACAAGAAGATACTGGAACTCACTATCTTGATGTTACGTTAGATGCTGACCATGAGGTAAATATTACTCAGCGTGGTAGTGGTAATCATGGAGCAAGAGTTAACCTAGATGGGCACAGTACTGATTTTGATTTAATTCAGCAAGGGAGTAGTGCTCAATATTATGATCTAGATAATACTTGCAGCAATGCTTTAGGTTGTACGATAAATACAACACAGGGAACACAATGAAAAAGTGGATTATATCATTAATCGTAATTTTGGTTTTATGTGGAGTACGTTTCACAGACCCTTGGTTTCTAGATATGGTTCGTATGAAAGCGCTAGACCAACATCAAAGAAATCAAGAACAGCAAAGTCTATCTAATCTCGTTACGGTAGAAATCAATAACGAAACTCTCAAGAAGAAGGGCCAGTGGCCTTGGGATAGAAATACTTTATCCAACGAAATTATTAAACTGTATCAAGCAGGAGCGGCATTAGTTGTTCTGCCTATTCTTTTTGCAGATGAAGATAGATTTGGTAAGGATAAAGTGTTAGCAAGAACACTTAAAAAAACACCGACTATTATAGGACAGATACCTACTGTTGATGATAATAATAGTGGCGTTGTAAGAGGTGTTGCAACAATTGGTAAACCGTGGAAAGGTTGGGTGTATCAATATAAGGGAGCAATTGGCCCTATACCTCTACTTGCAAAGAATGCTCATGCTGTAGGTATGATGATAATTTCGCCTGAAGCAGATGGTGTGGTTCGGCGTATGCCTTTGGTGATTGCGGTAGGAGATAAATTATATCCATCTATGAGCATGGAAATCCTACGCATGGCTGCTGGTGATATATCATACCAGATGAAAACGAGTATTGCAGGAGTCGAGAAATTACGCATACCAAAATTCAAAATGATTGACACAGATGCACATGGTAATATATGGTTGGACTTCAAATGGAGTACTCCCAGACATGCAATGCACGAAAAACTTCCAGACCTCACTGGAAAAATCGTGATAGTATCAATGACAGCTTCTGGTCTTGATAATCCTGTATCTACTCCTGTTGGTGTAATTCATTCGCACGATTTGATTGGTGCCTCTCTTGCAACGATGATGACAGGAAGAAATATTACTAGACCCTACTGGACAAATGTTGCAGAGTTAGGAGTTTCATTTGGACTTTCACTTGCACTGATGGCTGTCGTATTATTGTTGCCTTGGTACTTTGGTGCTGCATTAATGCCTGCATCACTATATGGATTGTTCTATGGAAGTTCTTACCTGTTTACCAAACATGACTATCTTGTGGATTGGAGTTATCCTGTACTCACAGTATTTGTTGCATGGGCTATTGCTGCTTTCCTACGATTTATGGAAGAGTTTAGATTACGTCAGCAAATCAAGAAACAGTTTGAGCATTACCTTGCACCAGAGATGGTTAAGAAGTTACAGAAAAATCCCGACCTGTTAAAACTTGGTGGTGAACGTAGAGAGATGAGTTTTCTGTTTATGGACATTGTAGGCTTTACTCCTATATCAGAACACTACAAGAACAACGACGATCCAGAGGGACTAGTGGATGTTATCAATGATTATCTGAATCGCATGACTAGAATTGTTTTGAAGAATGGTGGCACAGTAGACAAATACATGGGCGATTGTATTATGGCTTTCTGGAACGCACCACTGGACTGTGAAAATCATGCAGAGATGGCAGTAAGGACTTCTATAGAGTGTGCTGTCGAAACCGAAGAATTGAAAAAGAGTTTTAAGGAGAGAGGACTTCCAGAGATAAATATAGGAAGTGGTGTTAATACGGGCACTTGTATTGTAGGCAATATGGGAAGTGATTCCCGATTTGATTATTCAGTGATAGGTGATGCTGTTAATCTTGCAGCAAGACTTGAGGCTCAAACCCGTAACTATAAGAAAGATGATGGTGGCATTGTGAATACACTTTATTCTTCTTATACAATGGATCAGATTGATATTCCATCTGAAGAGGTTGACAAGATAAAGGTGAAAGGAAAAGAGGAATTAGTTACGATTTATAAACCGAAGGATGAGAATAATGAGTAAAAATTATAGCGGAATCGAAACAGGACATGCGCCGTCTGATGCATATTTTAAAAAACAGCCTATTTGGTTTGATAGCGATATAGTAAAATCATGGGCATTGGGATTTACATCAGGTAGTATAATCACTGGATTGTTAATATTATTAATTTAATAAAAATAGTTCTTGACATTCTCTTCTTTTTCCTGTATAGTGTATATAGTGAAATAAAAGAGAGATAAATATTGTTATGGACCCATTATTACACACAGCAATCGCAATAGGTTGTATGGCTGGTAGTTTTTATGCTGGACATTTCCTTGCTTCAAGAAATATGTTTGAGCCTATAATTTCAAATTTGCTAGACAAGTTGGAAGCAGATGGTTATATCTACACTAAAACTGATGAAGATGGTGATAAGGAACTTATTCGTATTTCAGAGATAATTGCCAAGACAGTACGAGAAGCAACTAAACCTGTAAAATGATCTTGACAAATCTATTATGATATGATACATTGGTGACTATGCACATATTACCAGTATATTTTACAACTACAAATCTCCGTAAACGTAAGAAATCTAAGAAGCCTGCATCCTTGATCGAGGCAGAACGCCAACATGCAAAGTTTGTAGAAAAGATGAAAGTTAAACGGAGTGTAGCGCAGTCTGGTAGCGCATCTGCTTTGGGAGCAGAGGGTCAGAAGTTCAAATCTTCTCACTCCGACCAGTTTCCCTTATCGGATGATATACCAGTAGGTGTTGCACCAAAGAAAGAAGTGATACCACATAATTTTACTATCGCTCCGGCATATAATAAGGGGCCGTATCAAGTGATAAGTAAGAATGATATAAAGGATATTGGAAGATGAGAGTTGATGTTCGTAATAATAATGTTGAACAGGCATTAAGAATTCTAAAGAAAAAGTTGCAGTTAGATGGATTGTTCAATGAACTGAGAGAACGAGAACATTTTGTATCAAGAGGTGAAAAACGTCGAAGAGCAAAAGCTGCTGGAAAACGTAGGTGTCTAAAGGATCAGAAAAAACGTCAAGAGGAATTGGGATTGTAACATGGCTCGAAGAAAAAAGATTACTGTTGAGACTGACAATAGTAATTGGCAAGCTCCAAAGGTTCGCAAGAAACGCAAACCTATGTCGGAAGAACAAAGGATTGCTGCGGCCGCCCGTTTAGAAAAGGCAAGAGAAAAACGAAAAGAAAAAAATCCTGATTATGGTCAGAGTGGAGTTGCAACAAATTTAAAAGATTTACCTGATGACCATATGCTACACCCTAAAAAAATTAAGGAATGGATTAAAACTCAAAAAGACCTTGCAAGTTCAGCACGAAGTTCTGTGAGACAAAAAATAAAAGGAGCAGAAGCACAATTAACATCCCATGAAGGATATATAAAAAATATGCAAAAATATCTTAGGGATGGAGATTGGGTTGATAATTTTTATGGTGAACATCAACAGAATCGAATTCGTCATCGTTGTGTTGCCATGGCATATTATGATGATGGAACACCTAAAAGAAGTATAGGTGTTTATTATCCAGATATGGGTTGTGTATATACTCAAGAAATTTTTAACGAAGAGAAAGGTATTTCTAATGGCGGACCAACAAAACGGAAACGCAAAGGAAAACAAAAACGTAATCCAGGGACCGTGGCCAAAGTCAAAAAGAAAGGTTAAAATTCCTGATGCAGAAGCTCTTGAGTTGCAAGAAAATATGGAGTTTGCTGAAGAGCTTAATCAAAGAATAATCGTTCAAATGATTCATACTTTGGGCGAGAATGGTATTGGTGTTACAGATGAATCTTTCATTCGTGATTTAGGATTGATAATTGAACTGACAAAGGGAAGTATATATAGAAGTATGGGAATTCCCCATGTAACACATGCATTTTTTGAAGCTATTGTAGACCTTAATGTTGATGAAGAAGATAGCACTATACATAGTCAGTTGGATTTAAATATATTAGAAAAATTTGTTGAGATGAGTGAGAACGATGATGACCCCGAAGTTTCATAGCCCATTTAGTCCAATTATTATGGAAACAGAAGCACCAGAGAGGTTTATTGATATAATTAATAATACTGCTGATAAGGTTCTTGGAAGTGAAGCCGCAAGTGTGGAATGGGATTGGTCGCATATGCTCGTTGGTAAGGTACATAAAGAAGTTAGAATACCCATAAAAAATAAAGATGATAAACAGTTTCTTTTAAATGTGATGAAATCTGGATGTTTAGATTATCTAAAGCAATCTATAAAAAAAGGTAATCATCATGCATGGAAGAAACTTGCTGGTAATGCAGTTCCAACATTGGATAATATTCATTTGACTCATAGTTGGGTAGTAAGTCAATATGCTGGAGAGTACAATCCTTGGCATCATCATAGTGGTGACTTCTCGGCAGTTATATATCTTAAACTACCACCCAATATGCATAAAGAAATAGAGAAAGATTTTGAGGATCACTATCCGGCAAATGGATTGATTGAATTTATGTTTGGTGAAAATCAACCTTTTAGAAGTGACAATTTAAAATTTAAACCAGTGGTGGGAAAGATGTTAGTGTTTCCATCATGGTTAAGACATTTTGTATATCCCTTCAAGAGTGAAGGTGAAAGAAGGAGTATGAGCTTTAACGCTCATATGTTTGTGCCCGAATGATATTAGTTGATATGAATCAAATTTCTTTGGCATCTATGATGATGCATTTGCACATGAGTAAATCCAAAGAGATTGATGAGAATATGGTAAGACATATGATTCTTAATTCTTTGCGTATGTATCGTACCAAATTTTCTTCTGAATTTGGTGAATTGGTTTTGTGTTATGATTCCAAGCATTATTGGAGGCGAGACTATTTTCCAGAATATAAATCTGGTAGACGCAAGACCAGAGAAAAATCTGATCATGATTGGGATGCAATTTTTCTTTGTCTTAATAAAATAAGAGATGAACTTAGGGATAATCTACCTTATAAGTTCTTGGAGATATATGGAGCAGAAGCTGATGATATTATCGGTGTTCTTTGCTCAGAATATTCAGATGAGATAATGATTATTTCTGGTGATAAGGATTTTATTCAACTTCAGAAATATCCTAATGTCAAACAATATAGTCCAATTACTAAGAAATCAGTGAATGGTGAAAACCCCGGCGCATATCTCAAAGAACATATCTTTAGAGGAGATACAGGTGATGGAGTTCCAAATGTATTATCCCCTGACAATACATTCACTGATGGACTGCGACAGAAGCCACTAGGTAAAAAGAAAATTGCTTCATGGGTAGAACATGATTTTGATGATGTTGCTCCTAATGATGAGGTAAAGAGAAACTATCAAAGAAATAGAAAATTAATTGATTTATCATACACACCAGAAGAACTTTCTTCAGAGATAATTAATACATATAAAGAAGCTCCTTATGGTGATCGTAGCAAACTACTAAATTATTTTATACAAAAGAGATTACGCAATCTCACTGAATCTATAGGAGAATTTTAAATGGATTTACTAATTTCAGAAATCTTGGAAAAGGTTTCAAAAGTCAAGACTAAAAAAGAAAAGGTTACTATTCTGCAACAATATAATCACGATGCTTTAAGGATGGTAATCAAATCATCTTTTGACCCTAAAATTGAATGGGCTTTACCAGATGGTGATGTTCCTTATACTCGTAATGATGCACCAGAAGGAACAGAACATTCTTCTTTGTCTTACGAATCTCGTAAGTTATATCATTTTATTAAAGGTGCAGATAATCAGATTTCTCAAAATAAACGAGAAACAATGTTTGTTCAGATGTTAGAAGGGCTACATGAAAGTGAAGCAGCTGTTCTTGTCGCTGCAAAGGATAAGAAGTTGCATCAAATGTATAAGGGATTATCCAAAAATGTAGTAGTGGAAGCTTTTAATTGGGACGATAATTTTATGGTTATTGAACATGATCAGTATCCTCAAGCGCCAGGGCCTGCAAACGGATGATAATTGAAGATGATCTAAAACTAGATTATTCGGATGTATTAATTCGTCCTAAGAGGTCAACTCTTACATCCAGATTTGATGTTGATTTAGAAAGAACCTATACATTTTATCATAGTGGTTTAGAATGGACTGGCGTTCCTATTATGGCAAGTAATATGGATAACACTGGAACATTTGAAATGCATGAGGCTTTAAGTCAATCTGGTATGGTGACTTGTATTGCTAGACATTATAACAGAAATGGTAAGTTGTGGTTCGGAGCAAATCACAAAAATAAACTCTGTGTCATGTCTGGTATATCAGATTTAGAAATATCAGAAATTATTGGAGTTGTAACTACTTTTCCTGATATTGCTTTTGTTGGATTAGACGTTGCCAATGGGTACACGATTAACTTTGTGGATACAATAAAATATCTAAGAGAACAACTTCCTGATGTAACCATTATTGCAGGCAATGTAGTTACTGGTGATATGACAGCAGAAGTTATTCTTGCTGGAGCAGATATTGTCAAAGTTGGTATTGGTGGCGGTAGTGTATGTACTACACGAATCAAGACAGGAGTAGGGTATCCACAATTGAGTGCTGTGATTGAGTGTGCTGATGCTGCACATGGTATCGGTGGACATATCATAGCAGATGGTGGATGCAATTCTTCTGGTGATATGGTAAAGGCATTTGCTGCTGGTGCTGACTTTGTTATGATTGGTGGTATGCTTGCTGGTCATGAAGAGTGTGATGGTAAGTTGGTGTTTGAGGATGATGTAGAAGAACCTGTTGGTATGGAGTTTTATGGTATGGCATCACAAACCGCAATGGATAGGCATGGCCATCCTAACAGGGAGTACAGAGGCGAAGAGGGTAAAACTGTTACCGTTCCTTATCGTGGCCGTGTTGAGTATACCGCTAATGATATTCTAGGTGGTATTCGGTCTGCTTGCACTTATGTTGGTGCAAAACGATTAAAGGACTTGACAAAATGTACTACATTTGTTAGAGTGAATAATACGCATAATAGAATATATGAATAGGAGAATGTGAAATGAGGATGCCTAAAAATATTAATGATTGGGAAACTACAGAAGATTGGGAAAACATATGGGTTACTGGAAGAAGGTATACAAATATCTTTAATGAAGGTGTTGCACAAGCTAACAAAGGAAATGCAAAAGAGTTTATTAAAATAATGACTTCTCTTGCAGATATTACAGAAAAGCCGCATGAAGATAATCTTATGGCTTTACCCGAAGACCCAAATGATGAAGTGGTTGCAAACGCACAATTTCATTTAGCTAATTTTTATTTGTTTGGCCATAAAGAAACAGAAACAGGAAAAGTTATTAAAACCAAAAAGAATACTAAAAAAGCACTTCACTATATGACTCTTGCTGCTGAAAATGGTAATATGGGTGCTCAACAAAATCTTGGTACAATGTATGAGGAAGGAATTACTCCTGATGGAAAACGGATTCCAGGGATATCTGTAGATTGGAAAATAGCATTGAAATGGTTTCATATGGCTGCTGAGCAAGGTTCAGAACTTGCAAAGAAAGATGGTAAGAATTTATATAAGAAAATGAGGAATAAATGATAAACCCACTACTGGATGCACTGTGTAAAAAATACGAAGGTGAAATTGCAGCTGCTAAAGCAAATATAAATGTATACATAACTAATCCTGCTGGAATTGGGGAACATCCAAATCTTGTTGCAGCGATAGATTCTGAAGTTGAAAAATTAACAGATGCTACAGATAAATTAAGTATACTTAGAATCAACTATTCAGAAAAACTTGAGGAATTGTCTCCGTCATCGGCTCCAAATCTTTATCCCTAATGCCCTTAACTAGAAAACGAATAATCTATGACCGTTCTGGTGAGAATCCGTATATGATTCGCCACCATCTAATTTTCAGAGAAAAATCAGAACATTTAGAGAAGAATGTGAGAGTACCGTTCAATGCATATGTACACAAAATTCTACTCTCTGATGAACCGATTCTACATGATCATCCTTGGAATTGGGGTACATTTATCATATCTGGTGGATATTGGGAACATACACCAGAAGGGACGTTTTGGAGGGCCCCTGGCACTTGGAGAACGTCAAAATCTACTGATTTGCACTGGTTAGAACTAAACAAGAACAAACCTTGTTATACTCTGTTCTGGCATGGTGCTAGGAGTCGAACTTGGGGGTTTCAGACTGATGATGGTTGGACAGATTATCGAACTTTTTTACAGAATCGTTTAGAATCAAGGACTTAGGTGATACGATTTTGCTTGACAAATCCTTCTGAATATGCGATAATAAGACATAATCAAGAGAGAAGGTAATTCGATGACAAATGGTTGGAAAAAGTTGACTGAAATCAGGAATGAGATTCATGCGAAAAAGTGGCCGAAAGCCAAGATAGATTATATCGCTGCCCATAATGGTGGTATTAAGATGTTTGCTGGTGGCGACAATCTCAAGGGTTGGGGAAAGACCGCTGAGGCGATTGCTTACACTCTGATGACGGTTGGACTTGCTGACTGTGTGATGGGTTCCAGCACGATGGATTTTGCCGCTGAAGAGGGGTTTGAGAATGATGGTGACGCCATGAAGTTGTGGGATGCCGCCATTGAGATTTATAATTGGGAAGTGAATGGAGTTGCTGGATAATGACTGTTTACGTTAAAGAAGAAACTAAGGATATGGTGGAAGCTCTATCCTACATGGAAACTGCCATGATTGAGGATTATAATCATTTCATGTGTCGGGATGACGAAGTTACTGCTAATATGCGGTTTGAATTTGCTACCGGCATTGAGGTGCTATACGGTAAAAAGTATATCAAGATTGTCACCGGCAAGCATGGTGGAAATCGGAGTGTTTGGGGTTTTATCGTCAATACCGATGAGGATAAGAAGTTCAAGAAGGGTGATCTTCTGAAAGCTGCTGGTTGGTCTGCTCCTGCCAGAAACGCTGCGAGGGGTAATATCCTTAAAGGTGGATATGTTATCAATTGGACTGGCCCCCTGTATATGAAATAATTTGAGGTAATTATGCTACTTCACATCAATGGTTCTACCAAAAAAGTTCGCAAGGATATAGAACTTGCATCTTGGTACTATGCTGAAAAGTTGATGGGTAAGAGACTCATGGCTGGGTTAGAGATTAATATAAATCTCAAGAAAGATTTGCTTACTGAGGAAGGACATGAGGGAACAGCAATTTGGGACGATGATGGATATCGGCCTAAAGAGTTTACCATAAATCTTGATACGACAGTAAATTTTAGAAATCTTTTGATTAACTTGGCTCATGAAATGGTTCATGTTAAGCAATGGGCCAAAGATGAGATGTATGAGTATATGAATACAATGGGTATGGTTCGATTCAAGGGTGAGAGAATTCATCTTGAAGAAACCGACTATTGGGACTATCCTTGGGAAATTGAGGCATACGGCCGTCAATTGGGATTGTTCATTCGGTTCTGTGAGGATACAGGACGGTCTAAATGTGATGCGATGAAGGAGATTGCATAATGGGTGAGTATGAGTGTTGGAACTGTAATGAAATTTTTGAGTTGGAAGAACCGCCTTATGATGGTTTTGAAATTTGTGATGATTGTAGATTAGAAGCAGAGGAAAACTCTTACTATTCTATAGAAGAATATTTACCTTGTATACAGGAGAACTTAGGATAATGGGTGCTGTAAAAAATTGGATGATGGACATTGAAGAGTTTTGTGATGGCTACTTTCATGGTGAAGGTGGAATCGATTTCACTGCTGAGGAAGTTGCTGAGGATGCTAAAGCTTTCTTTCATTCCAAGATGGCTGGAGATCACGCCAAGGAATATGTCACCAAAACTCTTGAGGCGTTATAAGAATGGGTGTTGTTATGAAAAATGTTATTGAATCTTATAATGAAACACTTGCAAGTTTGCCCCGTATTCGTAAAGAAAAGGGTGGTGGTAAATCAAGAGGTGCATCAGGCAAGTTGTATGAGGATTTGATAAAAGGTATTTGTGATGTGAATAATATTGTTGCAAAATCCAATGATATGATCATCTCCGAAGAAATAGATGGATTGATTCGTAAAAATCTTCAAGTAGATAAGCATCTTTATTATAATGGTGTATTGAAAAAGATGGTAGAATCGAAGGGGTATTTAGACCTTTGCTACTATATTAGGGCTCTCTTTAATTTCGTTGAAATGGAGAAATCTCCTCATACGCCTAATGATTTGGAATATGCAATATTTGCTGGACAACATACTGTAAATGAAGATAATATGAAGTATTATAAGGCATGGTTTAAGAGGGAAACAGGTAAGGAAGTAAAATTCTTTACTGTGTGTCAACAGAAACAACGCAGTGCAACAAAGGCGGTTTATATGGAAAAATATGCCGATGATTTCAAACTTGATATGAAAGAAGTGAATGAATTTGTAGAATGGCTTGTTAAATGAGATTACACCATGCTGATATGTTTGATGTATTCTCAAACATTGAACCCCAAAGTGTTGACCTATTACTGACAGATTTTCCATATGGTACTCTTAACAAGAGAAATGAATGGGATGTTATTATTGATTATGAGAAGTTCTGGAATTATGTTGATATAATATGTAAACCAAATACTGCAATCATATCAACAGCTCAACAACCTTTCACTACAAAGCTTATATCAACCAATTATTCTATGTTTAGATATTGTTGGGTATGGGAAAAATCCAAGGCAAGCGGATATCTTAATTCAAAGAAAATGCCTCTTAAAGCACATGAGGATATAGTTGTTTTCTACAAGAAATTGTGTACATATAACCCACAAAAGACAAAAGGTGTTCCTTATAATAAGGGAACTGCCGTGAGAGATACAGAATCTTATGGAAAACAAACCAAGGCAGTGCATGTTAAAAACGAAGATGGTACAAGATATCCTCGTAGTGTAATTTATTTTACAACGGCTGAAAGTGAAGGTAAACTTCATCCTACTCAAAAACCAGTTGCTCTTATGGAATATTTTATAAAAACTTATAGCAATGAAAATGACCTAGTTCTTGATCCATGTATGGGTAGTGGTACTACAGGTATTGCTTGTGTTAATACCAATAGAAAATTTATAGGTATAGAAAAAGATGAAAAATATTTTAATATAGCAAAGGATAGGATTGAAAAATGAATTTTACTGAATATCAAAAATTAGCATCGTCTACTGCGATTTATCCAAAGAAGTATGAAACAATATATCCAGCATTAGGGTTGTGTGGTGAGGCTGGTGAGGTTGCTGAGAAAGTCAAAAAGAGTATTCGGGATGGTTTAGATTATCATGAGGAAAAACGATTTAAAGAAGCTTTAACAAAAGAGTTGGGTGATGTACTATGGTATATCTCTGCTCTTGCAAGTGATCTAGATATTTCCTTGAATGAAATTGCAGAGGGCAATATAGAAAAACTTGCATCTCGAAAGAAACGAAACATGATTGGTGGAAGTGGAGATAACCGATGAACTTAAAATATTCAAAAGATGTAGTGAAAGACTACGATAAACTAAGTGATGGTCGTAAAGGATATATCATAAAACGTGCTGAGAAGAAAGGTGTTACTGTGCCTGAATATCTCTTGGAGAAATATAACCGATGAGACATATTGAAATATCGTTAATGGAAGATGGTGAATTATCTATTGATGGTCAAAGCAGACCAGCTGGGAATATAGAAATTCGTGAGTATGAAGATGGTGAATGGATGGGTGGCAGTTATGCTACCTATGATAATCTTGTAGAGAAGGTTAAGGAGGCTTTAGAAGAGTGAACATTTTCTATCTAGACCGTGACCCTAGAATTGCTGCACAAATGATGTGTGACAAGCATGTAGTCAAGATGATACTAGAGAGCGCACAAATGCTCTCTACTGCTCATCGTGTTCTTGACGGTGATGAACATGCCGATAATGTTGGTATGTACAAGATGGCTCACAAAAATCATCCTAGTAGTATTTGGGTAAGAACTAAATCAGCAAACTATGAATGGTTGTGGGAACATATGGATGCTCTGATGACAGAGTATACACACCGTTATGATAAACATCATGCAACAGAACGATTAATTCATTATCTTTGGGAATTACCTAAAAATATTTCTCATGATAATGATGAATTTATTGATCCGCCACAATGTATGCCTGATTATTGTAAGATTGATGATACTGTGTCTGCATATCAGAATTACTATATATTAGAGAAGTCAGACTTTGCAACTTGGAAACGTAGAGATATGCCGGAGTGGTTTCATGAACGACAACGAGAGTGTGTTTGAGATGAATAATTTGATGAAAAGAGAAGTTTATGAATTACAGAAAAGTCTTCAAAATTCTTTCATAAAACAGAAAAATCTGATAGAGAGAATAGATGAGCTTACTGCAAAGATTACTATTTTAGGTGGTGATCCTAATCAATTGGAGTTAAAACTTTAATGCCAACATATACGTTTAAAAATAATATTACAGGACTAGATTTTGATGAATTTATGGGTATGAGTGAGAAAGATCAATACCTTAAAGATAATCCTCATATCATTCAAGTTCCAACAATGTTTTCGTTTGTTGGAGATCATATTATGGGTGTTGGCCCTAAAACAGATGGGGGTTTTAATGAGCGTATGGAACAGATAGCAAACTCTCATCCAGGCTCACCTTTGGCAAATAGATATGGCGGAAGTGGAAGTAAACCAAAATCGCATAAAGAAATTAAGACAAGAAATGTATTGAAAAAACATAAGGTGATATAAATATAAAAAGTGGTGCGGGCGAGAAATCATACTTCAGCACCGATGCACAGCATTGAAGAAAGCTGGGAAGTCAATCCGCCCATGTACCATAGAGGGGGGAAGCTTCCCCCCTCACCTTTGTTATTAATTAGGATGTACTATGGCAAATAAAAAGAACAAAGAGATTAACCACAATAATCTTGTGACTATCAAATCAATCACAGATAATCAAAAGGTGGTTTTCGATTCTTGGAAAAAAGGACAGAACCAATTTTTGTTTGGTGCTGCTGGTACAGGTAAAACTTTTATATCACTATATCTGGCATTAAAAGATGTAATGGATTTAAAGAAACCTTATGATAAAGTTGTTCTGGTTCGGTCACTTATTCCTACTAGAGAGATTGGATTTCTGCCTGGTGATGAGGAAGATAAAGGTTTATTGTATCAAGTGCCATATCAGAACATGGTGCAGTTTATGTTTGAAATGCAAAATGAACAACAATTTAATAATTTATATGATAGACTGAAGGGACAAGGCACACTATACTTTTTGTCAACTTCTTTTCTAAGGGGGTTGACATTTGACAATACAATCATTATAGTAGATGAGTGTCAGAATTTAAATTTTCATGAGTTAGATACGATTATTACTAGAGTAGGACAGGATTCAAAGATTGTATTTTGTGGAGATTTTGATCAAACAGATTTGGTAAAACAAAATGAAAGGAATGGACTACACGATTTTTTACGAATTTTGGAAGAGATGGAAGAATTTAATTGTACGGAATTTACCATTGGAGATATTGTTCGTAGTGGTTTTGTTCGTAGTTATCTTATTAATAAGATTAAACTCGGCATAGGTATTGAGTAAAGTACATAGGAGAAAATAGATGAGATTCAAAGATTTTCTTGATAATGCTAATGAATGGGGTGAACTAGAAGAAGCATCAGAGTATCAAGGCAGAAAGGTTACATTAAACAAACCTTTTTATACACCTGATGGACCCAAGAAATCTGCTGTTTATGTTACTGGACCTAAAGGTGATACTGTTATTGTTAGATTTGGTGATCCGAATATGGAAATTAAAAAAGATAATCCAGCGAGGCGTAAGTCTTTTCGTGCAAGACATAATTGTGATAACCCTGGACCAAAATGGAAAGCAAAATACTGGTCTTGTAAAGCATGGTAGAGGATGAAAAATATATTATATGAATTTGGATAGATTACGAGAAGAATTAGAAATTGATGAGGGCTGTAAATACGAAATATATCTTGACCATCTTGGTTATCCTACTTTTGGTATCGGGCATCTTATTACTGAAAATGACCCCGAATATGGCTGGGAAGTCGGAGCATCTATTGATACCGTTAGAGTCCATGAAACCTTCGAGTCGGATATCGAAGGAGTCTTGTCTGACTGCTCCAAGTTATATTCAGACTTTGAAGATTTGCCGGAAGAAGCTCAAAGAGTGATTGCCAATATGATGTTCAATATGGGATATACTCGTTTAAGTAAATTTAAAAACATGAAATTGAGCGTTGATGATAGAAATTGGGATATTGCAGCAGATGAGATGGTTGACAGCAGATGGTATTATCAAGTACCCAATAGAGCAAAGCGTTTAGTTGAGAGGATGAGAAATATAGAATGATGACACACTTTAATCATGTACCAGTGGAATTACCAGAAATAAAAACAGTAACAATAAATCGAAAAAGATTCTATGTAACACCGAAGGAAAATTATTATCCATCAATCACAACCGTTTTATCAATCCGAAATAAAGAAGGTTTGATAAAATGGCGTAAACGTGTTGGTGATGAAGTAGCAAATTATGTATCAGGTAAGGCAGCTGCAAGAGGAACCAAAGTTCATCATATGTGTGAAGATTATCTGAACAATATGGAAACTGAATGGCCCGATGAATGGGAGAAACATAAAAATAATTTTCTGCCTTGGTGCTTGTTTGGTGAATTAAAAAATAAAGTATTAGATAATATTAGTGACATATATGCTCAAGAGTGTGGTTTGTATAGTGATAAATATAAGGTAGCGGGCAGAGTTGATTGCATTGCAAAGTACAATGGTGTTCTTTCAATCATCGACTTCAAGACATCGACAAAAGAACGATCTGATGATTGGAATGAAAATTATTATATACAAGGCTCTGCATATGCAGAAATGTTCACTGAATTAACAGGAATTGATACAAATCAGGTAGTGATTTTAGTTGTAACAGAAGATGGCACAGTTCAAGAATTCATTAAAGAAAAGGGTGATTATTTGAATGCACTGAAAGATTCCGTTACAGAATGGGAAAAACAGAATGAAACAGATAGCAAAGGCCACCCTATCATTTACAGATAAACTAAAATCTTATATCGTTGTAGGATTGATTTTGGTGTTTGTACCTTCCTTTACTGTTGCCGAAAATCTATTCCCAAAAAAAGAAACGGAAAATATACCAACTGAAAATACTGAAAAAGTTCTACCCAAAACGGAACCACCAAAAACTAGCGGCCCTCCCCCATACGGTACAATATTCATGCTGAATAAACCTGTAGCTTGCAATGATACTCCTGTAGTGAGGAGTTATATTGAAGAAATGAATCAAATGGAACCGATATCAATAGGTACAGATAAAAATCCGATGGGCGGAATAACATCTCTTGTACAAATATATGCAAGCCCTATAACTAGAAATTTTGCAATTGTTGAACATTTTGCTGTACAGAAGAGTTGTATTATTTTTCAAGGCCATGACTTTGATATAGTACTTCCAGAGAGATATTCTAAAGGCCCGACAAATGAAGAATAAAATAGAAAAATTAGTAGCAAAAAAACCGTTGTTAAGATGGTGGCTATTTGCTATAGTAATGTTGTTAGCTGCCTTTGGTGCATTTAAGACAGGCATTATTGATGTAGTATATGATGTAGATGTAACAGGATTAAGTTTTTTGATTATGGGAATATTAACTGTTATGTCGGTTAAGTGTGGTATGGATACTTTCAAATTAACATCTCACGATGTTTTTAAAGAAAATGATATCAACGAGTCTTACGCTAAAGCAGAACTTGGTTGGTTTGTATCTGACCTTTGTTTGACTATAGGTATGATTGGTACAGTAGCAGGATTTATCTATATGCTATCATCTTCATTTGCAAGTATTGATGTTTCTAATGTAAGTTCTCTACAAGGTGTTCTATCCCATATGAGTGCTGGTATGGCAACTGCATTGTATACGACAGCTGCTGGTCTTATCAGTAGTGCATTTTTAAAATTGCAGTATTTTAATTACTCAGCTGAAGTTGATAGACTTGCTGATGAAACGCCTTACGAATTTGGGACAGAAATAGATGATTCGGAAAAAACCTAAGAGTTATCATTCCAATACGTCATTTCTGGATATACTATTCAATACTCTGGTTGGATTTGTATTACTCTTTATTATTGCGTTTCTTCTCATTAGTCCTGTTAAAAAGAAAAAGGAAATTGAACAGAAAGCGGAATACGTCATTACAGTTACTTGGCCAGGAGAGTTGTCAGATGATGTTGATTCTTGGTTAGAAGACCCAACAGGAAAAGTAATGTATTTCCGAAAAAGAGAAGTTGGGTTAATGCATTTAGACCGTGATGATCTAGGCACATTGAATGACTCACAATTTGTTCCTGGCATTGGAATGGTTAATTATCCCCACAATAGAGAAATAACAACTATTCGTGGAATCATGCCAGGAGAGTATGTATTTAATGTACACCTATATCGAAAAAGAAGAAGTGGTAATTACCCAATACCTGTTACTGTGTTAATTGAAAAATTAAATCCACACGTTAGATTGCTATACTCGACTACCGTGGAATTGAAAGAGTTTTGGGAAGAAAAGACTATAATAAGATTTGTATTAGATGTTGATGGTGAAGTTACAGAATCATATTTTTTACATAAACCATTGGTAGTAAAAGTTATTGGTGAAAGGGAAGAAGCTATGATGGGACATTGGGAACAACAACCACCTTCAGGCCCAACTCAACATCCTCATGGCCCCCCGATGGATGAAGGCAAACCGAAAGCGAATAAAGAATAATGGATTGGATTAATATATTAGGTGGAATTAGTGGTTTAACAATATTGTATGTATTGCTTATGGTATCACTGGTATGGACTATTATTGGAATCAAAGGTCGCTGGATAACTAAAGCATTATTCATGGCGATTGCTATATGGTTTTCGGTAACACTATATTACTCGTTTCATAATTTTATGGGATGGCCATCAGAAGAAACTATTAGTTCAAAATACTCTCAACTAATTTGGTTTCAAATTAAGGAACCAAGTAAGGTAACAAATCATCCTGGCGCAATATATCTTTGGGTAAGAGAACTATCTTCAAAAGAGGAGCCTGAAGGATTGACTCTAACTCAATTGTCTAATCCTATGACTTGGTTTACATATCCAGATGAAAGTGTACCACGGGCATATAAAATTCCTTACTCAAAGAAAAAACATAGAGAATTAAGAAAGGCAGCTGAAGCTCGTAAAACAGGTGTCAAGACATATGTAGAGGTAAAGAAACAGAAGAAGAGATCGGGGCGCCCTGGACAACAAGAAGTTGATGATAGAGTAAGATTTAGATTGATTAAACCGCAAGATATTTTACCGAAAGGATAATGATGACTATTGATAGAGAACAGATAATTGCAAATCTACGAGAAGTTTATGATCCAGAAATTAGTACCAATGTGTATGATTTGGGTTTGATATATGATATTGATATAGATGAAAAAGAGAGTGTAGTAAATATTACCGCTACATTAACCAGTGCTTTCTGTCCCTTTGCTGATCAAATAGTAGAAAGTATACAAAAAGCTGGTTATGTGCAAAATGTTCTTAATGTAAATGTGGAGATTACATTTACTCCGCCATTTACGATGGATATGGTTCCTCAAGAAACTAAAGATATTATGGGTTGGTAAAGTAAAAAAGTACTTGACAAAAAGCATTCAGTGTGATATAAATAGAGTACAGTTTGATGATACGGACTGAAAGTTGTACAGGACTTGGGGGCAGTACCCAACGCCTCCACCAAAAGGAGATTGATATGATAGTATTAGTAGAATATCAAGGGGAGGGTCAAGATGAAGACCCAGAGCCCCATAGTAAAGGAAGCCGTTAAGTGGATGTTTAAGGCTTATGTCGTTTGGAGTATTTGTGCAGACATATTTCTTCTTGGTGGAATTGCGTACCTAATCTTTTTTTGATGGGGGCGAAATAGGATCGACTGGCAATGTATAGGAATGTGGAGAATTGTGGATTGACCACCTTATCGGTCACTAAAGTAAACGCAAACGATAACTTTGCATCTGAGGATTATGCACTAGCTGCTTAATCGCTCGGGGTTTCGGGGGTTCCTAGCAACAGAATACCCCCACTTTAAACTAACGCACTAAGGCGAGTTTAATTTTATACACATAACATAGAGGAGAATGATGCGGATTTAGAAGCCTCCAAAGTGCAACCGTTTATTCCCTACGGCTTGGGGAACATCACGGGTGATGCCGTAATACATCCGTGGGGAGTCATGGTTAACTCCCCAACTTATTATGAGGATATCAATGGCATTAATTACATCTAAAATTTTTACTCTTACAATAGAGACTATCGCAAAAGAGAAACAGATTACTCATATGGATGCTGTTTTGCATTATTGCGAACAAGAGGGAATTGAACCTGAGTCTGTCAGCTCTCTTATATCAAAGGGTCTTAAAGAAAAGATCGAAGCAAACGCAAGGGACTTAAATTTTCTACCGAAACAAGCACAACTACCAATATAATGAAACCATTGAAAACATATTTTCCATTTGGCCCACCAATTGGTTATGCTGAATTACCAAAAGAAATGATTAACGATCTCAACAAAGGTTGTGATGATATTGTTAAAGATAAGCAATTATCTGAGTCACAAGATTTGGAAATTAAAATTCCAACAGGGATTAAAATTCCAGTAGAGATTCTTAATAAATGGGGTAATTGGTTTATTGATCAAATTCAAGCATATATGGCTGGTTATTTTAATGAACTTTATATTCCTCAGCAAACTATCTTTGGAGTATCCAGAGAGCAAGCATTACAAAAAATTAATGAAATGAAAATTGAAGTTTTAGCTGGTTGGTATGTAAGGTCTTTTGCTGGAGATTTTAATCCTGTTCATACACATACATCTTGTAATTTAACTTGTGTTGGATATTTGAAAGTTCCAGATTTATCAAATGAGCTTATAAGGTCGGGTTCAAATCGAAAGTTGAAAAACTATGCTCCCGCCGGAAATTTAGAAGTTTTAAGTTCAGTTGGCGCTAATGCTTCACCCTTTGAAAATGATCGAATATCATTTATACCTAAAGTTGGTAATTGGTATTTGTTTCCTGCTAATATTAGACATGGAGTATATCCTTTTAGTTGTGATGGAGAACGAAGATCATTTAGTATTAATATGAATACAGATATATTCAAGAGTGTAATTGACAAATAATGAAACCATTGCAAACATACTGTCCATTTGGCCCACCAATTGGTCATGCTGTATTACCAAAAGAATTGATTAACGACTTTAATAAAGGTTGTGATGATATTGTTAAAGATGAGGAATTGTCTAAGTCGGAAGATTGGTCGCCTAACCTTGTTGGTCAAGTTGAACAGGAAATTAAAATTCCAAAAGATACTCTTAATAAATGGGGAAAATGGTTCTATGATCAAATTAAAGTATATACGGCTGAATATATGAATCAACTTTTTATTCCTCAGCAAAATATTGTAACAATAGATAAAAGTAAAGCATTACAAACTCTTAATACAATGAAAATTGATGTTCTATCTGCTTGGTATGTACGATCTTTTGCTGGAGATTATAACCCTATTCATACACATACGAATTGTCAATTAACTTGTGTTGGATATTTGAAAGTTCCAGATTTATCAAATGATCTAATAAAGGCGGGTTCAAATCCAGCTGGAAATTTAGAAATTTTAAGCTCAATTGGTGACAATCCTTCGATATTTGAAAATGACAGAATTTCATTTAAGCCAAAGGTTGGTAATTGGTATTTGTTTCCTGCTAATATGAGACATTCAGTATATCCTTTTAGTTGTGATGGGGAGCGAAGATCATTTAGTATTAATATGAATACAGATATGTTCCAGAGCGAGGGTGCGGATAGGTACGCCTTCAGATATATTAAAGACTAGTATATGAACTATGGAACCGATTGACGTTTATTTAATGTATTGTGCAATGAAAGCACATTTTAGTAAGAATGATTACGACTTCTTCACCTACAAAGGTAAGAGTCGTGTACCTAGAAACTCGTTCTATAAACGTAAGGACAGAGTATTTTTTGTTAAGCTTTCCCGAAAATATACAGAGGAAGAAGATTTAAAGAATTATTTTGTGGCTAACTTCATTGTAGATAAGCAAGGATACGTTGCAAATTTCAATGACAAAAATTATGAGACTTGGAAAGATAGAAGAAGTAATTTCTATGATATATTCACTGAAGAAATTCGACCATTTGTAAAGAATTTCAATCCAATATTTGAAGCAAAAAGTTCTGAGCATCCACTTATTCTAAAAGAATATCTTGGCAAAAGAGTATCATTGGAAACTCTTATCGTTCTTGATGAGCTGGTAGGATTTACCAAGATTTGGAATAGACGTTTAGCTGAAGATTACATATGGTATGATCTTAAAAAACTTATGAATAATTACAAAAGGTTCTTGACAATTGACAAGAAACAGTATAGAATACAATTATTGAAACTTATAGAGGAGTCTAGTGATGAGTAATGTTGAAGGACATGGACGTAATGAAGCGTTCTTGGAAAATGAAGTTCTAGTTCTAACGTCCAGAGTTAAAGAACTTGAGTATGATTGTGCGGAGTTGCAGCAGTCTAATTCGGAATTGTCTGAACGAGTTAAGAAACTCGCATCACGGCAACCGGCGTGGCCAAAGGGGTATCGTCCACAAAGACGGCACAACACAAATCGGTAATTGATTTGCCGGGGTAGCTCAGCTGATAGAGCAGTTGATTTGTAATCATCAGGTCGGGAGTTTGAATCTTCCCCCCGGCACCATTTAGAAAGATGAGATTATGTTAAGATTTCTATTTACTATATTAGGTGCAACTGTTGGTATGGTGATTCTTACCATCGTTCTATATTTTGGTATATCAACTGTTATGGCTGCTGATGAGCCTAAACCAGTAGTGCAGTCTAATGATCTAGGCAAGAAAGTATTTAAGAAATGCAAATCTTGTCATTCTTTTACTAAGAATAAACTTGGTCCATCCTTGGGAAATATAATTGATCAGAAGGCTGGTATTGTAGAGGGATTTAAATATTCCAAGGCAATGAAGAACTCTGATATAATTTGGAATGCTTGCACTCTAGATGGTTTTCTGAAAAAACCAAAGAAGTATATCAAGGGAACCAAAATGCGTTTTGCTGGACTTAAAAAGAAATCGCATAGAGATGCTTTGATAGAATATCTGAAAGAAAATCAGGTGAAATGAAAGTAGACCTAATAGATCATATGGGTAGTGATTTGTCAATAGTAAATGCTGCTCGTGTTTCCTTTGCAAAAGTTCATGAAGAATTTGATGAGAAGAATGATACCCGACTAATAAATTATCTTGCAAAACATAATCACTGGAGTCCCTTTGGTCATGCATCAATGCAATTTCATATAAAGGCTCCTGTATTTGTTGCGAGACAATTGGTAAAGCATCAGGTAGGATTAACGTGGAATGAAGTGTCAAGACGATATGTTGATACAGAGGTTGAATTTTATGAGCCTAAAGAATGGAGACTTGCGGCAGAGGATAAGAAGCAAGGTTCATCAGAGGAAACGGTGAAGTATAGTATACTCCCGGCACACAAGTTTGCCAAAGAGTGTTATGAGAATATGTTGAGTTTGGGTATTGCACCAGAGATGGCTCGTATGGTATTGCCCCAATCAATGTATACGGAATGGTATTGGAGTGGTACGTTATATGCGTTTGCAAGAATATGCAATTTACGATGCAAACCAGATGCACAGAAGGAAACACAGAATGTTGGATGGGACATTGACAAACATGCAAGAAGATTATTCCCTGCCTCCTGGCACGCTTTACGAGATGCATAAGTCACTTGTTATAGGTAATGGTGAATCACGATCATGGTTTAATCCATGTAAACAACGTATTCGTGATGAGAATGTTATAACATGGGGATGCAATGCAATCTATCGTGATGGGCATGTTCATAATCTGGTAGCAGTTGACTATGGTATGCAACAGGAAATTTATGACTCTGGTTACTGTTTAGACCAGCCAGAGTTTGGTGATATAAAAAATATTCATTTTGCGAATTGGAGTTTGGTTCCAGCAGAGGTTGCAGAGATGATGTTTATGGGATATGACATACCAGAGGCATTTATTCATAGAAGTAAGAATAGAACAGACCAGTGTGTTATATCAGGCAAAGACCCTGTTACATTGCAAGAGAAAATTGAAACGGCAATAAAAATGAATCCTAACATGGATATGAATGATTTAAGATTGAAAATGGAAAAGGATGTTGGAGTTTGGATTACTTACGTTGAAGAAAATGATGATGTAATTTCTATAGATTATCCTGTAGGTTGGTCTGCTGGTAATACTGCATTACATCTTGCATGTCAAGCTAAACCAGAACAAGTTTATGTCTTGGGATTTGATTTGAGCTCATATGATAAACCATTAAACAATATGTACAAGGGTACAAATAATTATTTGCCTACTGATGCAAAAGGATTCAATCCTGAGAATTGGTATGATCAGATGAGAGCAGTGTTTAGAGAATTTTCTTTGTACGGCACAAGATTTTATCTGGTAGATTCTGAAGTCAAATTTGATGAGGATAATGTATCCTATATAACTAAGAATGAATTGTGCGATAGATTACAGATAGTATGACAGGTGTACCTTTATTTCCAGCTGGTATGGTGAAGCAATACCATACACCCAAACCCTTTATGAATGGTTTGGATTTGTCTCGTTTTACATTTGAAAAATTCAAGGGGCAGACTAAGCTGAGAACGGAGAAGTTCAATAACATTCTTCTTCAACCAGAATTCAAAGATATAAGAATTTGGGTAGAAGAATGTGCTAGAGATTATCTGGATGATGTTCTACAGATGGAGTATGAGGAATTCTTTCTTACAGAGAGCTGGTTAAATATCAGTGGTAGAGGTGGATATCAGAAGATACATAATCACTCTAATTCTATTATCAGTGGAACACTGTATTTGAAATCAGAAAAAAATCATCCACCTCTAGAATTCAAAAAGCAGAAGATGGAGTTTGAACCATTTATCTCATTAACAGAACATTACAAGAAGGGCAATCCAAATACTGCAAGTACTTTGGCGTTTCCCTGTACACAGGATACCATGCTCGTGTTTAATTCATATCTATATCATGGGCATGGTGCAAGTCAAGTTGAATCTGAAAGGATTGGACTTGCTTGGAATGGTCTAGTCAATTTTGTAGAGAAAGACAAAGACCTATATAGAATACGGTTTGTTAAGGAAGAGACTTGACATTCCGTATAAAACAGTATACAATACAATAATTAACATACGATAATATACATTAACATAAGGAGATATAAAATGTCGTTAGCTCAATTAAAGAAGCAAAATTCTTTGGACGCACTACTTGGTGCAGCAGTCGCAGAGAATAAATCCCCCGAAAAGAAGTCCTATGTGGACGAGCGTTTGTGGAAGCCGGAACTTGATAAGACAGGTAACGGTTATGCAGTAATTCGTTTTCTGCCTGCTGTGGACGGTGAGAATATGCCCTGGGCAAAGCTTTGGAATCACGCATTTCAAGGCCCAACTGGTCAGTGGTATATTGAGAACTCTTTGACTACTCTTAATCAGAATGATCCTGTATCAGAGATGAACTCTGCTTACTGGAATTCTGGTGTAGAGTCTGATAAGGAGATTGCTCGTCGTCAGAAGCGTAAGTTGCAATACTACTCTAACATCTATGTTGTGAGTGATGCCAAGCACCCTGAGCATGAGGGTAAGGTATTCCTGTTTCGTTATGGTAAGAAAATCTTTGATAAGATTATGGAGGCAATGCAGCCTGCGTTTGAAGATGAGGAGGCTATCAATCCTTTTGATTTTTGGAATGGTGCGAACTTCAAGTTGAAGATTCGTAAGGTAGATGGTTATTGGAACTATGATAAGTCAGAGTTCGAAGCACCAACTGCACTGTTTGATAATGATGATGATATTGAGAAGGTGTGGAAAAAAGAGTATCCTCTAGTAGATTTTACTGCTCCTACAAACTTCAAGTCATATGATGAATTGAAGACTCGTCTGAACATGGTTCTTGCTGGTACTACTACGGTAGGAAACGTAACAACCTTGATGGAAGATGAGCCTGTTGTGGAACCTGTTGTGAGTACTAAAGAGGAGCCTGCTCCTACTGTAACAGTTGATGATGAAGATGAAGATACGATGGATTATTTTCAGAAACTTGCTGAAGATAACTAATCGTTGAACTCTATTAGAATCCCCTCTGAGGAATCAGAGGGGATTTTTTATATTGCAAAACTAACTGCACGAATTATTGGATTATCATTTGATATCTTTTTTGCTGCTACGTTGGTGGTGCTTTGATTATTATTGACTATATTAGATGTTGGTGCAACTATATTAGATGGTGCAGCAGCCATATTTCCACCAAATTTACGAGCTTCACTAGCAGCTTTTATACTAGATAAATTACCACCAATATCCTCTATAGCCGGCGGAGTAATGTCTGCTCTTTCAGTAGGTATAAAACTTACAGTTTCCGTTTGAGTAGCTAAGTTGGCGGCACCTTCACTGCCTATCAAGGCGCTGGCTCCGCCACCGCCACCCAGGATGTCAGCACTCTGGCCTCCACTACCCATTCCAAACATACTTTTCCAGTTATCTATAACACCATCATAAGCAGTGACCTTTTGATTTAATAAAAACTGTGCAACTGCTTGTTGAGCTAGTTCGTCGCCATAGGTATATCCTACCCAAGCTCCTAATCCGCCGCCAACGAGTCCAGTTATCTTTGAAAAAAATCCCAGGCCCATTGCGGCACCTAGCCCAGTACCAACAAGGCCTCCTAACATAGAGCCACCAAGTCCGCCAATTATTCCTATAATTTCTTTCGTCTTCATAGCTATAGACTTATTAGAATCAATAACATCCAATAATTGAACTACGGACAGAAAACGTCCTATATAGGGAATTCCTCTTAAAATGCCTAATGCTCTTCTTCCAAGTCCTGATTTGGAGCCTGGTCCTTTACCACTATCTTTGTCTACTTTAACATTTTCTTGCAATTCTTTTGGAACCACTTCCATTGTTGGTTTCATATCCGCCCCAGCAAAAGTCCAATTGCCTGCAGCACTCATTACTACTGGTCTTGTTCCTCCGCTAGTTTTAACTGTTCCTCTTGCTTGTTCCAAAGGATCGGCTCCGCCAACACCTTTGAAACCTTCAGCTGCGGTGGCAAACTTTGGTTTCGGAGCTCCTGCCGCAGCACCCATAAGGCCAGCACCAAACATACTACCTCTAATTCCCTTAAACATTTTACCAAGAGTAGCAATACCAATACTAATACCTAAAATTGATGCTGCAATCCCTGAGTTGGATATACTATCTTTTATTCCCTCGATTCCTTTATCCCATATGCCAAGCTGTACTCCAAGTTCTTTTAAACCATTAAGAAAAGTTACATTTCCTTCTTTATCAACAAAAGCATCCTTTATCGCTATTAGTTTTTTTGGTAATTCTTCTACAATAATTTTTTGCCAATCTTTCCACATATCACTGTCCAGAAAAGCAAGAAGTGCAAGAAGAGCTCCACCAAATGCTAAACTTTTCATGAAAGTCGAAATGGTACTAGCAGTTGCTCTTATTGGACTAACAACCATGTCTTTTAAAGATTTTGCCATATTTTTAAAGAACTTTAATTGTGTATCAAAACGCAATTTATTTTCTACATCTCGTTCTCTATCTTTAGACCCTTGCATATTAGGATTAACAAATGTTGCAATTCGTTGTAAAAAAGTTCTTTGTTCTGTATTGGCGCTGGCTGTCTCTGAAGTTAAATCATCTATTTTATCATCAATTCGAGTTACGCCTGATTCTCTAAGGAATGACTGATTTTCTTCTTGGATAGCACGATCAGAAGCAAGTTCTGATGCATTTCTTTCAAGACCTGTTGTTATTACATTTGCTAGATTGTCAGATTTTTTGCTGTTCTCTATTCTCAGATTATTAATAGTATCATTGAGTTGATTAGTTTGTCCAGAATCATCCTGACGATGCTGGACAACTTGATTTTCTACTCTTTTAAGACCTGATACAATTTCTTCATCAGCCATTGAACTATCCTATTTTTTGCTCTTGGGTAATACGGAGCCTGGTTTACCAACATATAATCCAAAGAAGGCGGCGCCTGCACCTACAATAGTGGATATAAATGCTGCCTGTGCATTTGTGGGATCAGATAATGCCATGAACCAAACTGTTGCTGAGTAAAATGCATAGATATATGCTAGCATGATCAGTCTAGGAATTACTCTAAATTTATCCAATTGACCAGCTATCTTATTAGACCATGTAGGTTCATCATCGCCCGCATTAGGAACGAGATCAGTTTTTAAAAGTTCGTATTCTTTGGTTGTCTCCGTTACTTTTATTGTATCATCAGCCATTTATCTACTCCGTAGTTTTTCTTCTTCTATTCTTTTCTTTTCTTCTTCCAAGTATTTCATCAATAAACCAAGATATATTTCCCTCTCCCACGGCATCATATTTTCCAATTCTGTTAAACTATAATTATGATGTTGCATCATACCAAAATTAGTTCTATAATAGTTAGCTAAAGTATCATGAGAAAGGGCTATCCGAAAAAATTTTGCAGACCCTCGATTGGTATCTCCACCTTTTTCTTTGTCTTAGGATTTTTCGCTTTAACTATATGTATCAATTTAGGCATAGTATCAAAGAAAACACTCACCTCCTCTAAATTTTGTGTTGACATACTTTCTATAAAAGTTTCTAAATCTTTTTCTGACATATCAACTCTATGATGAATAGTATCACCATCATGAATTTCATGAACACACCGTTTTATCATATCAAATAAAGAATTAGTTTGACTTTCATTATCAAATCCAGACATATCTTCAAAACGAGGATATCTCATAACCAAAGAAATATCTTTTGTTAGTCTAATAACATTAGTATGGTCATTAGACATTTGTACATCAACTTCCTCTAAATTGATATCAACATCTACTCTGGTCTTTTCATCATCAGGACATAATAATCTAACAGTTACTTTTTCTCCAACTGATTTTCCTCTTATTCTTAAAAAAAGGTATTCAACATCAAATACTGGCATCTTATATGGGTCAATATCTTCAAGAACACAATCGTTAAGAATTTGAGCTAATGTGTTTTCAATTTGTTTATCATCTTCAGATTCTTGAGCAATCATCAAAGCTTTTTGCTCTTTTACTAGAAATGGTCTATATTTTACTTGTTCTCCTGTTGATGGTAAAGTTAGTTCGTAAGTTGCATTATTAAGTTTGGGTAACGCCATATTTTTTCATCCTTTATTATAAATTCCTCAAAACTCTTGGAATATTACGACTAATATTCCGTGACACTGAGTTAATTGCACTTTCAAATATATTATCTAATAAACTACCTGTTTGTCTATTTGTATCTGCTGTCTCCCAATATCTAAAAGAGAAAGTCACGGGAGTTTTTATTATTTCATTATTTGAAGCATAATTCAAATCTATTGCTCCAATAGTTTTAGGGAACGCATCAAAAAGTTTAATTCCGTATCGTCTAGTATCTTTTTTATCTAATATATAAATTTCAATTGTGCTTACATAATCTTTATGATAATTTACATTCCAACTTCCTTCATTAAATGCTTTCCTTTGCCAGTCCTCAAAAAATGCTCTTTCTGATAATCCCGAACTAGATTGAAATATCATAGTGATGTCTTCTGCATAGGTCACACCATCAACAATCTGTCTGACAGGTCCATAAATATTTGTGTCATCCAAAGTGTTTAGGTTTCGGCCTGGAAGAGTTACGGATTCACATCTCAAAGAAATGCTGCGCTTATCCGAACTCCCTGTTAAGAAGCCTTCTGCAAAACTTTCAAATACACTAAACAATCCACCACCACTGATAACTGGACTTGGAGCAGGAGTAGGAAGTACAACCTCAAATCTATTTGGTGTTGCATATCCGTCATCAGAATTAAGATAGCCCAACAAATCATTTAAAACACCATATGCAGTTCCTTCTAAAAAATTAGCTAATTTTGCCATTAAATGAACCTCCTAGAGTCTCTCCAAACATCATTTTCAGAACCCTTTTTAAATCTATGTACAGGCAAAAGTGCAGCAATTACAAATTCATCTGGATCAATTCTGCGAAATTCTGATTTTGTATATCCAAACAAATATTTATGTATGGTTGGCTTAACTAAATTTACATTTTTTAGATCACTATAATCAACATTTAAAACAGTAGATTCATTAAAGTCAGAATTACTACTAAATCGTTTCAATTTGACAAGAAGCCTAATCCTTGCTGGAATTGGTAGGTAATGAAAATTGATACCAAAAAATCCACCAGCAATTCCTCCTAATGGAAGCACTAAAGGAAAGGTGTCATAATAGGGAAGTGTTTTCTTGAATTTTGGATCATAGAAGAACATATTCAAATTACCAAAAAATGGTGAACTTGACCTTCTACCATCTCGAATCAAATCCAATGCACCAGGCTTACCAAATTCTGTAATCTTTTTCCTGTACCATGAAATTGACCTTGGTTTACCTTCAGCCTCGTCCTTAACTGCTCGAATAAAATTTGATACTGCCATATGACTATTTATATGTAATGTTAAGATGATCCTCTGTTAATATCTTAAATTCCATATCATTGTTATTACACCACTCTGATGCATATTTCCATTTGGCTTCATTGATACCCCATGTTTTGACTTCATTAAGCCATTTCTTGGTTTTTCTCTTTGGTTCTGTCGGTGGGGGTTTACATTGCCTCTTGGGTTTTACCTCTATAATGAATTTCTTTATTGTTCCATTATGTTGTTTTATCTTAATATAAAAATCTGGAAAATATCTATGCATTCTTCCGTCCCAAGGAGATAAATAGGGTATAATGACTTCTTCGCTACCCCATTCAATAACAGAATCATTGGTATCACAATATACCATAAACTTCCGCTCCCATAAAGAACGATAAATAATTTTTTTGGAATTACCTCTGTACTTTTTGGGATTTTTTGCTATGTATCGACCTTTGTAAGACATTACTTATAAATAGTATATATAAGGATATTTAGACATGGCATTAGATTTTAAAAGTGTTGCTAGTAATCAATTTGCTTCACGATCAAACCGAGCAGTTCAGGCTGGATTAAAAAAAGTTTCTGGCAATATTCTTGGTAGTGCTTTAGGTACTACTTCTCCCTCTACTGCTGCTAGTTTATCAAATTTTAGTTTGGGTTTTGCTGATAGTGGACCATTCTCAACAAAGATGCTTAGTTTTCCAAGTGATGTTGCAACTGATCCACGACAAGGACATTATATTAATTTTTCAATTTATAAAACTGAACCAGCAAAAGTATTTGCTACTGAAACTGCTTCAAGAAAAAGTAAAATTGCCACAGCCCTTGTTGCTAATGCAGCTTCTCAACTTGATCCAGTTTCGGGACCATCAGGTTTATCGCCTGGAGCTCTGGGCGGCCGGACTGGCGTTGGGGGAGATCAACTTATTGTTGGTGCTGATGCTAAGGCAATACAAAAGCTTGACACTCAAGGTCGAACCTTTGATGCCGTCGGCTCAGCTGGTAAAGGTTCTAACAAAAGTAATTCTATTCGACTAAGAAGGCATTCAACAAAACGTGTTGGTGGAATTATTTCACTTTATATGCCCCCAAATGTCTCTGTTACTTATAATGCGGGTTATACAGATGAACCAATTGGTGGTATAGCGGAACTTGCTGAAAATGTTATTGCTGGAGTTACCAGTGCTGAAGACCTTAATGAGGCAATAGGAAATGTTGTTAGTGAAACTAATATTAAAGGTGTAGATCAAGCAGGAAGACAAGCAATTCTTGGTCTTATTAATGCTCCTTTTTCTGGGGCTAGATCGTTATATGCAATTAATCAAGGTCAAATTATTACTCCACGCATGGAGCTAATGTTTACAAATATGGGCCGAAGAGATTTTTCTTATTCATTTGTGTTTATACCAAGAGATCAAAATGAAGCTTCAATGGTGGAACTTATTGTTAGAGAATTCAAACTAAACATGGCCGCAGATTATAAAGAAGATATGGGTGTAATAGCTGGTATGCGAACAATGGGTATACCTAATATATTTAAGATAGAGTATATGTATCATAATGCACCTAACACACATCTTAATACTATAGGATTTTGCGCCCTTAGAAATGTAGAGGTATCATATGGTGGAGATAGATTTGTATCATATGAGGGTGGTGTTCCACAACAAACTAGAATGACTTTGAATTTCACTGAATTGGATATTATTACCAAATCTATGATTGAAGAGGGAAGGTAATTATGTATTTTACGAAATTTCCCTATATTATATACGACTCAGTTGGAAATGGTGAATTCAAAATTGTAACAAATTTATTGAGAAGAGTTGCAATTAGATCAAAGATTAAAGTTAATACTTTATTTTTTGATACTTATGATGTTAAAGAAGGTGAAACCCCCGAAATGATTGCCCATAAATTATATGGTGATTCAGAACTGCATTGGATTGTTCTGTTGGTAAATAACGTCACAGAAAGATATCATCAGTGGCCGAAAAATAACAATCAATTTCTTGCGTATATTAACGACAAATATAGCAATGTAGACGCAACACACCATTACGAAATATCACAAACATCTGGGGATACTACGATTAAGATAGATATTGGCACAGATAACACTGATTATCCTGCTGCTTCTATTGTTACTAATGCTGAATATGAGGAATCATTAGAGGACGAAAAGAGAAAAATTAGATTGCTTGAACCATCATATGTAGGATTATTTGTTGATGAATTTAATAGTCTGATGGAGGAAAGTGTTTTATAATGGCTGAAGGTTTACAATATGCTGGTGATTATCTTGTAGAAAAATTAGAACTTGTTACCAGTGCTGGAATAGTAGTTGATCTTCGTTCTTTATATATGGGATTAACTCTATATGAAGATATATTTTCATTGACAGTTACCGGCACACTCACAATACATGACTCTACAAATTTAACATCATTAGGCCCCATCATAGGTCAGGAGTATTTGTATATTAAAATTAGAACTCCCTTTGATAATCCTGATGGCAGCACAACCATAGATTTTTCTGAAAATGCATTTGTTGTGCATTCTATAGTTAGAAGAGAAGGTGTTGGTGATAATATTCAGTTGATTGTGTTGAGTTTTGTTAGTCAAGAGTTGATTAAAAACCAAAGACTCAAAGTTACTCAAAGCTTCACAGGCACTTGGTCATCTATTGTTGAAAAAGTAATGACTGATTCAAATATTATAAACAGTAAGAAGAATATTAGTATAGAACCAAGTGCGGGCATAAAGAAATATGTTCCTCCAAATATAAGACCACTTGATATTATCACTCACGCAAAGAAGCAAGCTGTTGCCGAATTTAAGGGTGAGCCCACATATCTATTCTATGAAACCATGAAAGGATTTAATTTTAAGACTCTTGCGAGTCTATATAATGATCCAGTTCAGTTAACATATTCTTCAATGACTCCTGGCGCTAATTATCAGGATGGTATACTTGATATCATGAAAGAAATAAGTAATATTATTACATTTAATATAGTTGCCAATAATGACAATATTGTAAATTATCGAACTGGTGTATTTGGATCAAAACTTATAACGCATGATATTATTAGCAAAAGTTATATAACTAAAACATATAATTATCATGATAATTTTATAAATGAGCATCACATTGTTGGTGGAGTTAACCAAGGAAATCAAGAATTTCCTCTTGCCAGTAAAATTCATGTAGATGAAAAAGGAAAACGAGTCTCTGATTTCAATGCGAGGACATTTTTAGCTCCAACATCTCTTGGTAATGGTGGTGCTGATTCTCAGCATCAGACAAAAAATAATACAAATCCTTACATGGCGTATGATCCTCAAAAATGGCTACAAAGAAGAAATTCTCAAATGATACAATTGGAGAATGCACTTAATTTAAATATAGAGGTGTTTGGAAATACACTACTTACTGTTGGACATAAGGTAGAAATTAATTTACCTTATATGGCAGTCGCTGAATCAGCTGATGGTGAAAAAATAGATAAGTTTTATAGAGGTCCGTTTTTGATTAAAAAAATTAGACATGATTTTATTTCTGCTTCTTCACCAGAAAAACATAAAATGTATTTAAGTCTGGTTAAGGATTCCTTGGAAGAGGAATTATCTGCTGATGGGCCCATAGAACCAGCAGCAAAATCTAAAAAAGTACAAAGTCAAGAATATTTAACATAACCAAAAGGAGGTCCACAATCAAAAAAAACTCTCGTACAATATCCAATAAACAACAAATGAAAAGGGAAACTAAAATGGCAAAGACCAAGAATAGAATCAAAAAAATGAATTTCCAAACCCAAACCCGTAAGTACGAACCACTTTCAGAGAATGATAAATACATTATAGAATTGGTAGGATATAGAAAACAAGAGTTAAGAGGACGACTTAATGAAGACATTTCAAGAACTACAGGAGGGTCTATACGACCCCAATATATTTAAGGCGTTTTTTCTCGCCGGTGGTCCTGGCAGTGGAAAATCATATGTCGCTGGTAAGGCCACCGCCGGTAGTGGACTCAAGTCAGTCAATTCAGATGATGCATTTGAACATATGCTGAATAAGGCTGGACTATCTCTAAAGATGCCTCCAGAAGAAACAGAACCTAGAGATGTAGTGCGTGGTCGAGCAAAAGAAGTGACTGCTAAAAAGCAGAAAAATTTTGTTGAAGGTCGCCTCGGACTTATCATAGATGGTACAGGTAGGGATGTAGATAAAATATTGAGACAGAAAGCTAAACTTGACGAGCTTGGATATGACACATATATGATATTTGTGAACACTTCTCTGGATGTAGCACTACAGCGCAATGCAGAACGACCACGATCAGTTGCAGAACCAATTGTGGTAAAATCATGGAAAGATGTACAGAACAACATAGGTAAGTTCAGCAATATATTTCGGCAAGGATTTATCGTAGTTGACAACAATGATGCTGGTGAGGATATCTTTAATCAAGTATGGAAACGAGTAAAGGGACTGCTTCGCAAGAAGGTTACGAACACCCGAGCAAAGAACTGGATGGCAATGGAACTTGCCAAGAAACAACGCAAATAGACCACCATCTAGATATTACACCGTATGTATGCCCTATGACCTTTGTGAGAACAAAGTTATTGATGGAGCGTATGAAACCAGGCGAGGTAGCAGAGATTCTACTATCTGGTGGTGATCCCTTGGAAAATGTACCTAGATCGGTATTTGAGAGAGGATATGAGATAATATCTCTTGAGCCTGAGAATGATAATCTCTACAAATTAATCATCAAAAAACCGCTACCTGTTGCATAAATGTCACACTCCATAAAAAAGTGATTTTACCCTATTGACAATTCCTCTTGAATATGCGATAATAAGACATAATCAAAAGAAAGGACGATTATGCTTTTTTGGGAAGTAAGAGATGAAACGGGTAGGATTGTAGGGACAGAGTTTTGTCCTGGCAATGCAGCCGAACTTGAAATGGTCTTGACAGAGATGAATCCTGATAAGACTTTCACCATAGTTGAGGTTGATGAGGTAGAAGGTGCTTAACGAAGTCAATTTCCTATCCCCGAAGGTCAGTGATAAGGACCGTGATTCCTTTGGTTTTGATGATGAGAACATCATGATTGAAGACCATTGGATCATGGCCCATGTCATGCATATGGCAGGGATATTCCCTAGTGTGGGAATCGCCCGTAAAAATGGGTGGGATAAACCCATTCCGCCCAATATGTCGGAGTTTACCGTGGGTAAAGGAAAGAAAAAAATTTGGATTCTCAATGAACTCAATGAATTCAAGGACTTATGAGGTACGATTTTGCTTGACATTTCCCTCTGGATATGGTAGCATAAGACATAATCGGAAATAAGGGTTATTTGATGGTTGAACGTATTGATTTGGACAAGGGTGTAAACCTTGGATACGAAGAGAAAGTAGGCGACCTGATAGGTCGGCGGTGGGGATATGATATCCACTGTGAGAAGACTGCTCGGGCAATAACCATAAACGTGTATGATCGGAAGAAATTCAAGGTTGTTGCAGGGGAGATTCATTATCGTGCAGTCGCATATCTGGGTTTAAGTAAGAAGAGTGGTGCCTGGCACGTTGATCTGGTGGAGGTAGATTCACGGTATAAGGGTAAGAAACTTGCTAACAAATTATATCGGTTTGTACTAAAGAACCTTGAAATCACCCTGATGGCAGGAACTACACAGTCTGTTGGTGGTCGGTACATCTGGAATACCCTCGCAAAAGATAAGGGAATCACGGTATACGCCAAAAAGGGACTTAGAGGAGTTAATTCCGCAATTATTGATTTTCCTAAGGCTGGAAAGCGGGAATTGGTGAGTAATCTGTTCAATTTGTACGATACCAAAGCTGCGATATTTGCGGTTGCTGCGTAAAATAATGCTTGACAAACCCTATATGGTATGGTACAATACATATAGAAATTGAGAGAGAAAGACGAATCATGGCTTATATGAATGTAGAAAAGAAGAACAAACTTGCTCCGGGCATCAAGAAGGTGCTTGCGGAATACGGTATGAAGGGCACTCTTGCCAAGGATCGGTTCACACTGAAGGTAAATCTGAAGTCTGGCCCGATTGATTTTGGTACGGATTCTGTCAACGAATATCATATTGAGAAGCACTTTGACGGTGTTGCCAAAGAGTTTTTGCTGAAGCTCAAGGACGCCATGATGGTCGGAAACCACAACAATTCTGATATCAGCACTGACTATTTTGATGTTGGTTGGTACATAGATATCAACATTGGTAAGTGGGACAAACCTTACGAGGTGACAGGATGAAAACGATAAAAGTTGTAGCTGCTGGATGGTCTAGGGATTGGTGGTGCATGGGCGATTTGGTAGATGATGGTGTTCTGAAAAAGGATTACTCTGGTACTGACATAACTTGGACAAATATCTCTGAGGATGTTATCGTAGATAATGGATATGATGTTATACGTCCAGGCGAATCTGTGACTTGGGAAAAGTAATGCCTAAAAATTGGTACACCCAACGTCAATGGGATAGAGTTGTAGGATGGGGCAAAGTGCCCAAAGAGTATAGTAAACCAGAGAGTGAAGAGGATGAACAAGAAAACAGAAGCATTGATGAAGACACTGACGACTGAGGAAGTCGCAGTAATTCATGCTGCATATGAGGACAAGCCTAGGACAGTCGCATTTATTCCAATGGATAAGTCGATGACTGTTGATGAGAAGTTGGAGAAGGCATTTATGCTAACCAACTCAATTGATGGTGCTTGGTATAAGGATGATGGGGTCAATTACATTGGTCCAGAGAAATCTTGCCGAAGCACTATGGTTGGTGATTTTGTGTTGATCGGAAAGACTAAGTATGAGTGCAAACCCGCTGGTTGGAGTAAGGTTGCTTATCTCAAACCAGCACATGATTGGAGTGAAGTCCTTGAACTCAAGGAAGCACATGAATGGGGTAAAGTTTGATGACTAAATTAGGGCATCCTATATTTGGAACTACTGAATCAGAGATATCTGAAGTTTTTTCGATTTTGAAAAAGACAAAAAATCCTCAACTTACTAAGAGAGAAATTGAGAGTCTTTATAATAGAAAGATGGGAACCAAGAATATCACTTTACATTATGCCTTGAAAGAACTACGAGAAAGAGGATTGGTTTCAAGAATAGGTTCTGGCAGAGCCTATACCCCGTATAAATTTTTTAAAAAGGAGATTTGATATGACTAGATTCATTATAGGATTTTCTACAATCATTGCGTCTGTTGTGTCTGTAGGTGGATGTATTACATTGGGTTCTGGTATCTTGCTTGCAACAGGCGGAACCATGATTATGATATGGGGTATCTCAAGTATGAATGAAAAAGAAATCTGGTAATGAAAAAACTCTTGTTGATAGGAACGTGTTTGCTTACATTATCTGCTTGTCATACACATAATCCAAAAACTGGCGGCGCACTTGCTGGTGGTCTTGTTGGTGGATTATTAGGAAATACGATTGGTAAGGGTAGTGGAACAACGGCAGCCATACTTGGTGGTGCAGTACTTGGCACTATTCTTGGTGCAGAACTGTTAAGTAGTTCTCATAGTCAATCACATATGACTGTGGGACAGTGTAGTAATATTGCCAATGATGGTGCAAGAGCATCATGTGAGCGTGGTGTTGCGGAACGTGATCGTGAATTGCAGAGACAGGCAGAACAACGTGCTTATCAATGCGGAAGATATGGAAGGTGTAATTAGATGTTAAAAGCAATGTTAGTAGTAACAGCGTTAGGTGGTGGTGGTGACTATACAGTAGAAATGCCATCAATGAAAGATTGTCTTGATGCAAGAATAACAATTGCGGAGCAAGACCCTAATGTAAAAACTCTTTGTGTTCCTAAGTCAGATGATTCTGCAAAGGTGCAAGAGATTTTAAATTCGTTCTTGGAAATGATTAAGAAAATGAGAAAAGAAGAGCGTTTTGAGGGGTATATTTGCGATAGTTCTGTATTGCCAGGACTAGTTATTCAGACTACTCCACCTAGAATTAATTGCGATGAAGAACCTAAACCTAATGATGGGAAAGTTCCTTTTACAAAAAAATGGTAGAAGAACAAATGAATAGAAGAATAAAACTTGCTTATGATGCAAGACAAGCAGTTAAATCCGAATGGGGTAAAAACTATTGGGATGGTGTACTAGCATATCTTCTTAGACAGGCGAACCGTTTGAACTAAATACTCGTATGGTTACAATTACAGAAAAAGCAAAGGAATACATGCAAAGTGTATCCAATGGTGGATATGTAACCCTCGGCGTAAAAGGCGGGGGTTGTTCTGGATTCCAGTATACATGGGGCTTATCGGAAACTAAGTCTAATGAGGAGATCATAGACAATATTTTGTTGTTAGACCCAATGGCTATTATGTATGTGATTGGAAGTGAAATTGATTATATAACAGAATTGGGAGGCAGTTTTTTAACAGTAGTCAATCCAAAGGCTACAGCACAATGCGGTTGTGGGGAGAGTTTTAGTGTATGAATATAGATGTAAGATATTAAGAGTTGTTGATGGCGATACAGTAGACGTAGATATTGATTTGGGTTTTGGCGTATGGATGCATAAAGAACGTATCCGATTGCATGGTATAGACACACCAGAGAGTCGCACAAGAGATTTAGAAGAAAAGAAATATGGCCTGATTGCAAAGCAAAAGATAAAGGACTTTATGCCAGTTGGTTCTACACAGACACTAGTGACTACCAAGGATAAGGCTGGAAAGTTCGGTAGAATACTGGGTAAGTTTCTGATATACGACAAGAAGACAGATGCCCAAATGACTATTAACGATTGGATGGTACGAGAGCATCATGCAGTTGAATATTTCGGACAGAGTAAGGCGCAGATTGCGGATGGTCATTTAAAGAACAGAGAAATACTAAGTGAATTTAAAAAAGATTTTTTAGAAGATTGAACGGAGATTTATAATGTGGTACGATCAGCTCAATGTTGAAACAACTGATGATATACGTTGGAGAATATCGAAGATTGAGGACTCAATAAGAGAAACCAACAAAGAAATTTTTCAATTGACTGAGCATAGAGACTCGTTGAAGGTAGAGTTAAAAGAAGCGAAACGAAAAATTGATCCGAATAACTGACAATTTTCTTGATGATCATACTTTTGATGCGATAGGGAAAACCTCTATGGTATACTCAAAGGTGTATTGGGTTGGACGCCATGCGCTATCGGAAAACCCTCTTCATGATTTAGTATACAAGGTATTTTGTCATGAGTGGCCAGATGGTCATAGTAGTATTAAGGGTGCTACTGCATGGTGGAATATTCGACCAATAGACCCTAAACCGCATAGTGATTTAGTATCTTATTGTACATCTGGTGGCGTAGACTATACTCCTGATAATCCACCCACAAGGACGTTCATATACTACCTGAGAGCGCCTAACAAGGGAGGGCAGTTAAACATCTATACCAAACCACCTATTACAAATATGAAAATGGCAAATAGGGAAGTGTTTTCGTGGGCAGATTATGAGACAGACTCCATTGCGCCTATAACCAATCGCTTGATATCGTTTCCAATAGAACACACTCATGCGGTACAACCATATGAAGGAAACCGTGTATCCATTGGAATGATATTCTGGAATGAGCTGCCGTCCATATATAAATCTCCTAAAGATTTTGGTGGACAGACAAATCCAAATTATAACACCTCTTTTGATAGACCGTGGGAGAAGACTGAAAATCAAGAGAGCAATCGGAAACTAACTGAAGACTATATAATGGGACATCCAGTTTAATGTTAAAGTATGTAGTAATAGGTATCATTCTATTTTTTACCGCATACGGCACACTGATACACTGGCGACCTTATGCAACAAAGGGGTTATTTAGTATAGAATGGATTGACGCTATGAAAGAAGAATAGTTATGACTACCTATAAATGGAATGCATCTCAACAATGTGAGGAATGTGGAAAAACTGGTGTACCGCTGATGGTAGTTATCTTCTCTTTAAAGAATAAAGAGAAACCTAATACACTATATACAGAGTCATTGTATTTGTGTCAAGAATGTTTAGAAGAAGCCAACAAAAATGAAACCGCTCCAACAGTACATTGACATAAGAGAACCACTAAAGGCAAAGGACTTCGCTTCAGATCAAGAAGTTCGTTGGTGCCCTGGTTGTGGTGATTATGCCATACTAAAAGGTATGCATAAGGCACTTGCGGATATTGGTACGCCGCCTGAGGATGTTGTGTTTATATCTGGTATAGGTTGTTCATCACGGTTTCCGTATTATATGTCAACATATGGGTTTCATACTATTCATGGTAGGGCGCCCGCATTTGCTACAGGTGTAAAACTTGCTAATCCAAACTTAGACGTTTGGTTGGTGACTGGCGATGGTGATGGATTATCCATTGGCGGAAATCATGTTTTGCATGTCCTACGCCGCAATGTGAATATGCAGATAATGTTGTTTAACAATGAGGTTTATGGTTTGACAAAGGGACAGTATTCTCCTACTTCGCCACCTGGCACTCGCTCACCGTCAACTCCAATGGGGTCTATAGATCGTCCAGTGTCGCCATGCTTGTTCGCTTTAGGTGCAAACGCAACATTCGTAGCTCGGGCAGTAGATACTCAACAGAAACATATGCCCGGAGTATTGCAAAGGGCTCATAGTCATCAAGGAGCATCCTTCGTAGAAATATATACCAATTGTATAGTTTATAATGATGCTGTCTTTTCTTCTTTTGCGGAGAAAGGAACTGCCGCAGATGGTACGCTTGTATTGGAGAATGGTCTACCGATGATATTTGGAAAGGGCAACGATAAGGGTATTAGAATGAAACCTGGCGAATTGGAATTGGAGGTTGTTCAGCTAGGGATAGACGGTATCAGTGAAAGTGATTTATTGGTTCATGATGAAACGAACCATGTCATGGCTGGATTATTGGCAGGAATGCATAATCCAGATTTTCCAGTTGCCGTAGGAGTGTTGTATTGCGAACCTGATCAGACTTACGACGCTGTAGTGCATGAGCAAGTCAATGCAGCAATTGCCTCCAATGGAATATCCAACATGAACAGTTTGCTGCGTAGCGGTGCGACTTGGACTGTAACATAATGAAACCAATCCAACAGTATATTGACATACGAGAGGAGATGGAATTGATTAAGGAGAAGCAACAGGAGATTGCTCTTGCTGCCGGAAAAATAACAAGTGAGTCTGGGCGTGAGGTCTGGCGACTACAGATTGTATGGGAATATTTACGAAACAAATTGCTTCTGGATGATGAAGCACCAAAGAAAGATGAATATCTTAACTAACAGGAGAGAACTAAAATGAGTAGAAAACTTTTAATATTGCTGAGTGCAGCTAGTATAGTTGTTCTGGCAGGAGTCGCAACAGCAAGCATTGTGGCCTATAATTCTTGCGGATATGATGAACAGACAGGAAACTATCTATATGATGGCAACAAAGTAGCAGCACATGGTACAATGGATGCTGCAATGGAATGTGCGATGCAAGGAATGCTACCTGATATCGTTGCCGAGCATTTGGGTGTATGGGGAGATGAGGAGACTAAGGAAGAGGCACAGCAGATTATTCTGATGAATGAGATTAAGAAAGAAGAGAAGAATCAAGCAAAAGAGAAGAAAGAGTAATGAATGCCACATACAATAAGACAAAAGACGTATTACACAAGTGGTGGTATAGTCCGAAGGTAAAGAAGGTTTATGAAGCTCGCTGGGTATGGTATCACACTATACTGGTGTTTGAACTGTTTCTTATCATCATTATACAACTACTGATACTCGCAAAAATATAAGGAATCGAAATGACAAAAGATAATATAGTAAATCTAAACGAGCATAAGCTAGGTAAGGCAGTGGATGAATTGCAAACGAATAAGGACATAATAAAATTTGCACGCTGGGTAAATGATCATGTTACGGATGAATTCACAATAATCAGCGACTACCATAGTGAGGGCACTATAACCAGTGATTATGGTATGAGTTATGATCTGCAAGTTCACGTTAAAAAGGACCATAAGGAGCTCATAAGAGACATACTAATGACAATGCCGGACAAGAACGGATATTACTCACCACCATATAAATAGGATCAATCATGACACTGAATGAGATAAAACAAGAGATACAGAACAACGATATAGTTCTGTTCATGAAAGGAACACCAACCTTTCCACAGTGCGGATTCTCTGCACATGTCATTTCAATACTCGCTGCAGAAGGAGTATCCTATACCAGTCATGATGTATTGCAGAATGACGATCTAAGAACCAACATCAAAACATTCTCCGACTGGCCTACCATACCACAACTATATGTGAGAGGTGAATTTATCGGAGGTGCTGATATCGTGCATGAGATGTATGATACAGGCGAATTGAGTAGAATATTACAATCAAGAGGATATGGATTTTGATATGAAAATAGAGATGTATACACAAGATATGTGCGGTTACTGTACTGCCGCAAAAGAAGAGTTTGAGTCAAGAGGCTGGGAGTATGTTGCTCGCAATATAAAGCATGAAGACAATTTTCACGATTTGAAAGAGAGAATGCCGGACGTAAAAACGGTGCCACAGATATGGATAGATGATAAGCATATAGGGGGATATGATGAGCTACTAGAGTGGTTATTCGTACCTACCAATGCAACCGTCCTTGAATCCCCAAATACAAAATGAATGTTTAATACCTATCTGAAACGTAATTTCAACGTACTATCCAAGGATCATCAAAAAGACGTAGAGAACATACGAAATCAAAAGAGATTCATACCTTTTTCCGATAGACCTCAATACAGTAATATACAGATAGATTCTTTTCTGCTTAGCCAGGGAGTAAAAGACTGCATGACTTGGCGAGGAATCGCGGTTGGTAAGAGCGTCTATGATTTCGCACTATATCCTATGATAATCTGGGAGAATCGTCCTGCCACGATATTGGAGATAGGTAGCGGAGAAGGTGCCAGTGCTATATGGATGGCAGACTTATGCAAGAGTTATAATCTGCCTACACAAGTATACAGTATGGACATAGAGCCACCTGATATAGAACATAAGAATGTGACTTTTATCGAGGGAGACAGCAAACAAATAAGTAACTTTAGCACCAAAAACTTACCCCATCCTTGGATCATAATAGAGGATGCTCATGTGAATGTCAACGAAGTAATCACATATTTTGAGAATCATATGCATAAGGGAGACTACCTGATAATAGAGGATTCATGGGGGAAAAAGGGGAGTAATTTGGAGGTGCCGAATACTCTATATGTGGATGCGTATTACTGTGATTACTTCGGAGTAAATGCGACTAGTGCTATGAATACTATACTGCGGAAGAATTGAGGGGGAATAACCCAAGAATACCCATATAAACCCAAGTATTAAAAAGGTTAAAATAAACGTGAGTCAGTGTGGTTCTTAATCTGCAACCTATCGCTCCAAATTCCTCACACACCTGAGAAATTTATTGATTCTTCCAGTATACCACAGATAATCGCCGTTGTCAAGCATTTTCTTTGAAAAATAATTAAAAAAAGTGCTTGACTTTCCCTTGACGCCGGTGTATACTGTGTATGTAGAATGGGTTAAGGAAGATCACTTTGATTGGCAAACCCTATTATAGAGGAGATAGCTATGAAATATATAGCTAAACCTAAACTTGCAAACAACATCGGTGTAGCAGAATTTAAGACTGCTGCCGAAGCGATAGCCTACCTGATCACCAAGGGTGTAGAAGTTCATGGTGTCAATGAGGCTGAGAAGGTTGAAGAGCTTGGTTGGATAGGTAAACTGAAAATCGCTGCTTAATTAGTGCTTGACATTATTCGTTAAGTATGATACTATAAGACATACTGAGAAAAGAGACTACTGGCGCCTGTGACACAGGTTAGGGGAAATCCCACTGAAAGTCTCTTTTTAGGGAATAAGACGATGAAATTTAAGACGGCTACAGGGACTAATACTGTTAAACCTGTAAAACACAAATGGGCGAAGGCTATCGCAACAGTAGAGAAGCATACTGCTAAGAAGACTCTGCGGCATATGCATAAAATTGAGTTAAAAAAGTTTGAATTAGACGAACTTTTTGCTTGACAATTCCTATAGAGTATGGTACTATAAGACATAATGAGAAAGGGACTTCTGGAGACTTGCCCAGCAAATGCTGGAAACCGCAGATAGCTGCGAAACCCCAAGTCTAGGGCATTGAATGCCACTGTTAGTCCCGCCTTTGAAAACGGATTAAGACGGAGAAAATATCCGATGTGTTAACAGAGTAAAGGTCAGTTAAATCGTGAGTAGGTTCTGTCTGTATGAATTGAAAGCTATGGCCCGAAGAGTGATACAGACTGCCGCCCGAGAATTATATTTCTGGTCGGGGGGTATTGGCAAGGGGGACGCAGCCCGAACCGCACTACGATCCTAAATTGGTGATATAGGCGCAGACAAGGCCCAGAATGACCGGCGATTGGTTCCTAATGTCGGTTATGGTGTGGCGATACCGAGAATTCGCCAGGAACCACTAATTTGTACGATTACCAGAGGGAGTTCGTCGCCCCTCATTAAGAGAGAGGGTTGATCATTAAGGTGGTTGGCCCACAGTGAAAGATCCATCTGTTATGGTGTGGGGTTAGTGTTGATCCCCTCTCTTTTTTAACTAATTCTGTAGGCGATTCGTCTACTGAATAGGGTGCTTAGTTGTACCCTTCATTTTGTCATATAAGGAGAGAATTATATTATGACTGAAGTATCCAAGACCGCAAAAGTTATTGCGGCGTTAGAGAGTGGAGTTGAATTAACAGGTAAGCAGATTAGCGCACGTTATGGCGTTAAGAATGCACGTGCCCTAATCAGCACTATTCGTATGCAGGGTTATCCTGTATTTTTGAACAAACGGACCAATGCTTTAGGAGAGACTTATTCCAAGTATCGCCTAGGTACTGCGCCTCGTTCTGTGATTGCAGCGGGTTTTCGGGCTCTCGCATCGTAGGTGAATTTGGGGAGTCTGCAAAATGACTCCCCCTTTTCTCTGACTCAAAAACAGGGGGTACTAAAACTGAGCGACCTTTGGTAAACTATAAATGCAATAAGGATGTAGAGATATATTATGAATGAAAATTCTATATTAATATGTATTGCCACTATACTGATTAGTGCATGTATATTGATGTTACCTCATACAATTAACGCATATATAATAATGGGTTTCAATGACTTTCGTACTTGGTGTGGATTTTAATTATGGAATTATTAGAACACGAAAATTTAGCTAAAACTTCTACTCCCTCTAAACATCAGCATCCTAAAGTCTGGTATTTAAAGTGGGCAGCGTCTATTGTTCTTATCATAGCAATGATCTTTACTGCAAACAATATCTATCCTTATAATTTGTTTCTTCACTTTATTGGTATTGCTGGTTGGTTGATTGTTTCTATAATATGGAATGATAGAGCACTTATTGTTATTAATGCAGTAGCACTTTCAATTTTTACGAATGGTATGGTAGCATATATTTTGAAATAATGTTGTTTATTATTGCGTGTTTAATATTAGGTTATTGTGGATGGAAATTGATTACATCTCCTCTAAAAACAATATCTTTTATTATTAAGAGTATATTATTATTTGCATTTGGTTGTGGAATACTTTTATGTTTGTTTGCTTTTCACTGCATACATAAAGACCCCCCCCCCTAAACTGAGCGACTTTTAATTTCACTTCCCTAGTATTTTAGTATTGACATTTTGTTTTTATTCTGGTATAGTATAAGTATTAATATGGAGTGGGAGAAAGTGAAAAAAGAATTGATACGTCTGATCGGCGCGAATTACTCTAATTATCCTAAGTGTGTGGAGTATAATATCAAGGTTATGAAATATCTGAATAAAAGGAAAAAAGAAAAAAATCTGGAGTCCAAGAATGAGTGATATATCTATGCGTATATTGTATCTGGAAAAAGAAATTGAGATGTTGAATGCTCAGTTAAGTGAAATACGAGAACAACTTTGTAAAAATCCGTTTACCAGAGATTCGTTTCGGCCTGGCGTATCTATGAATCATATTTGGAACGGATCATTAACTGTAACTCAAAAGGAAAAGAGTAATGAATAATACCTTTCATAAAGCAAGAATGGACAATAAAAAAATGTCGCGGCAAAACGCGAATCCTCGCAGCGGTTTCTGGAATTATAAAATGAACCGAAGAGGAGAGTCTGCCACAGCAGTTTCACGCCGATTAAAAGCTTTGAGTATACCGATTGATCTGAATAAACATGAAGATCGCTCAATGATGGGGTATTGTTATTTGGAATATGTGAAAAATGAGCATCTATAGTGATCCGAAACCAATTAAACCGTTCAAAACCGTGACTCAGGAATACTTTGAAGAGGTTGAAAAGAATATTAGAAGAATACGAGTGGTTACAACTACTTGTGATTATAATTCTGGTTCAAACAAAAGCGAACCGAATGTTTCTGTAAACTATCACTATTTGTAAAGGAGAATATTGTGAACATAGGTGATAATGTAGAGTACTATAACATTTTGAATGAGAAGAAGTCTGGTGTTATTACAGAAATTTCTTCTGACATGGATTCTTACGAGGATATGAGATTGGAAAATGGTGTACCCATGTACTATTCCAAGAAACTTTCTCGTTATGTTCCTGTCAAGGAGAAGAATATAGCCTCTGTGTTTGTTACGATAGAGCATAATAACTCTGTAAAAGAGTTCATCACACTAAATGAAATACTCTAAAGAAACTATCTGGCATTTTACTTGCGAGTTCTGCAAAGGGTGGTGGAGTATTGCTGCATCTGATGAATGGAATCCATTAGATAAGACATTATACTGCCCTCTTTGTGGAAAAGAGCAAGGAATAAATGAGGATATCGGTTATACAGGCATTATGTGATGAATGATTTTATAGAAATATATGATTATTATGAGCCTGAGAAAGATTGCGAAAATACAATAGAGATATTTGAAAAATTTGCAAATGATAAACCTTCTAGAAGTGCCGGTCTTTCGGTTTTCAATAACAATCGTCAAAAAATTTGTACACAATCAACTTTTAATTTAAATGAAGATTTAATTATAAATGCATACATATACAAATATGTAAAGACTGGGCTAAAATCCTATGTAAAAAAATATGATTTTTTAGAAGAGTTTTTTGATAAGCCTTGGTGTAGGATTGCTCCTCACTATAACGTGCAAAAATATGATGGAGAGAAAGAAGGTTATTTTTCTTTACATAATGAGCAATCTGGTATGTATCCCTATCGTATGCTTGTATGGATGGTTTATCTTAATAATGCAAAAAGTGGTACAGAGTTTCCTTATCAGAAACGAACTGTAACACCAAAGATGGGAAGAACTGTTATCTGGCCTGCTAGTTGGACTCATCCTCATAAGGGAGTGACTCCGAATATAGGTATAAAGTATATAGCGACAGGATGGTTTTATTATCTTCCAAAAGGAGAACCAAAGTTTGATGGGCATCATTATGACGAAAATATACAGGAGATTGTGGTGTGAGTGCATTAAGTAACTTGGTATATGGAAAGGGTAATAAACCCTGGCCACATTTTACCGATAAGTATCCTGTAAAAGTTAAACTGATAGAAGGTATGGATAATGATCAGATAGAAAATGATATAAGAGATGCCGGAGATCATTTAGGAGGCAGAACTGCTGCAAAATGTTTGATGACTCGATGGGATATGCATAAAATTTATGCATCCTTTTTAACAGTTGCAACCGAAGCAATAAAAATTGCAGATGCATGTCCTCTCGCAACAAAAACAGATACAGATGGTAAACCTTTAAAGGTTCCTTTATATCTAAATGATACATGGGGATTGGTTTATACTACAGGACAGTCTGCCAAGGTACATAATCATTGGCCTTCTCTATGGTCCTATACCTATTGCGTTTCTGCTTGTGAGAATTGTTCGCCTCTAGTGTTTCCCAATGCAAAAGAACCTTTGAGTGTGACTCCAAAAACTTCTCAGATGATTGTTTTTCCTTCATGGTTGAAGCATGAGGTTCCGAAACATACTTGCGAACATGACCGTATTATGCTTTCCGGCAATCTGAATGTGGATAAAGAGAATGCTTCGTAATTTTGTAAGAGGATTTGAGAATGCATTATCAAAAGAACTATGCGAATCTTTAATTGAATGGTTTGAAAGTGAACCGAATGTAAAAACTAAAGAAGTTAATCGTGAGACTCGTAAAGATAAACAGGTGTGGCTTCCAGAGAGTTCAGAATTATATGAACCTATACAAAAAGTAAAGTTTAATATGATGCATGAATATCTAGCAGAGTTTCCCTATGCATATCGTGGAGCTCGACAACTTGTTACGCCAGAAATTAAGGTACAACGTACAAATCCTATGGGTGGTGGGTTTCATAACTTTCATGCTGAGATAAGTCATATTGAAAACTGTAAACGAGCATTGGTTTGGACTATCTATCTAAATGATATTCCGAATGGAGAAGGTGAGACAGAATTTCTATATGATAAAATAAGAATACAACCACGCCAAGGTGTGGGTTGCATATTTCCTGCTGCATGGATGTATCAGCATCGTGGTAATCCTGTACATACTCATTCTAAATATATTGCCACAGGTTGGTATTGGTATCCAGAGGAACCACCATTCACATGAGTTCATTAAAATCTATTGCATTTAATATAGAAAAAGAAAAAGCACTAGAAGAAAAAAAGAATCGGCAATTAAGAACGAATCCTTTCTCCATATCTTTTGATTTAAAATTTCCTGTGGTACAAAAGGATTGCTCAAACGAAGAACTTCAAAAACGTCTAGTACAAACCTGTCGAGATATAGGAGATGTACAGAAATCTACCACAAATGTACAAGGAAGTATGACAGATTGGTATATGCACGAATCAAATTCGGATTTTATGGAAGTATGTCGTATAGCAATAGACCTTGCATATGAAAATTCTCCAAGACAGGGTGTTCCATTGATGCCCTATGACTGTTGGGGTGCAATATATTCCAAAGGGGATTATACCAAGACACATGAGCATTGGCCAATGATATGGAGCTGGGTATATAATGTAGAATGCTGCGAACACTGTGCCCCACTAACCTTTGATGACTCCTCACATAAAATATATCCTAAAAATGGAAACATGATTTTATTTCCAGGCTGGATTCGGCACTCTGTTCCGAAACAAGAATGTGATCATGATCGTATTATATTAGCAGGGAACTTTGGAATGAATCCTTGGCAATCAATTACTGGTATGGAGTTTCGTGGTGCTACGAGTATGAGTGAAGAGTTTAAAAATATAGCTCAGTGGTTATATTGAGGTGTAGTTCAAACTTACAATAATCCTTATAAATAGTCAAAAGACTGTTTAGAGGATTATTATGGTAGAACAAAGTTATTTTATGGGCCAGGATGGTTTCGTCTGGTTCGTTGGTGTTGTAGAAGATAGAAATGATCCTGAGCGTTTAGGTCGGGTTCGTGTTCGTTGTCTTGGATTTCATACAGAAGATTTGAATTTACTTCCTACTGCTGATTTGCCGTGGGCTCATATTATACATCCTGTTACAGACCCATCTATGCATGGAATGGGTAATACACCTTCATTTCTTGTTGAGGGTAGTTGGGTTGTTGGTTTCTTTCGGGATGCACAAGAAAAACAGCAACCCATTATCATAGGTTCTTTGCCTGGTCGGCCAGGAGATCAAGCTGATTATACAAAGGGATTTAATGATCCTCGAAGCAGATATTCGGTTCAATCTAACAAAGAATTTGCTGGTGATCCTGCCTATGGTCCGTATCCCGTAGATGGTGAAGAATATTATATGAAGTCTGACCATAGTATAGGGGAACCAGATACTAATAGATTAGCACAAGGTAAAACATCAGAAACACATACTTCTCTTATTAATAGACGATTGAATAGATTGCGTGGTGATCCAACAGCTCTTGACCCAACTGTTGGTATTGATGATACCGGCACCACACCTAATACAACTATAAAAGGAACCGGCGTTCCTACTGCAACGCAACCATATCTTTCTACAGTATCAGATGCAGCAGTTCAAGAAGTTCGTAGTTTTTGGAATGAACCTGATCCAAAGTCAATTAAAAAATATGCAGCTGCATATCTTTCTTCTCAATATCCTTATAATCATGTTCATGAAAGTGAGTCTGGTCATATAAATGAGATAGATGATTCTCCTGGCGCAGAAAGATTATTTCGCCAACATACTTCCGGCACATTTGAAGAGATACATCCTACAGGTACAAAAGTTGTTAAGGTAATTGGAGACAACTATGAAATTATTGCTGGTAGTTCAAGTGTTTCTATATCTGGTAATGTTAATTTAACAATTGCTGGAACAGTGCGAGAGCTTATCAAGGGTGATTATCATTTAGAGGTAGAAGGAAATTATACACAAAAAATTCATAAAAACCATCGTGTTAAAGTGGGAGCTAGTGAAGGTGGAGGAAATCGTGAAGAAGAAATAATTGGTAATCATGCATATAATATTAAAGACAATGTTAAAGCAACAATTGGTGGATTTGTTGATACAATAATAGATAAGTCAGAACTTAGAATAGTAAATGATGCCAGTAGATTAAGTGTTGTAAATAATTTAGAAATTGCTTCTTATGAAGGTGATGTTGTTCTTGTAGCTGAGCAAAATTTATCTACAACAACTGTATCAGGTATAACATCATTTAAGTCTGGTGATAAACTAAATATGAAATCTGCTACAACTATGCATATTAAATCAGAGACAACTATTGATATGGATGCAACAACGGAAGTTGATGTAGACTCTGCGACAATTAATCTAAACTAGGAGTAAAAATGCCAGCTGTTCATAGACATGACGATGCAAGAACTTGTGGTGCCACTACAGTAGTAAGTGGTAATACAACAGTTTATGCAAACAGTAAATTAATTGCGATAAATGGAAATGTAAATTCTCATGGAGCTGGTGCTTTAAGTGCTGGGTCGGATAATGTATTTATAGGTGGGATTGCTGTTGTTAATCATACACCAGATGGTGCTGCAGCAGATAGTTTGTGTCCACCTTTGGGCGGTGCTCATTGTTCTCCCTCTACTGCTGCTGGTTCTCCGAATGTGAATGTAGGAGACTAATATGGAATTAGATGCAACTGGTATTGAAGGTAGAAATCAAAAACTTCTTGAACTTCAAACAAAATTTGAAACTCTAATGAAGAGTGCCAAAGATGGTTTGGAAGTTGATGCATCAGCTATTGCTGCGACTGCATCAACTGATATAACAGCAGCAATAAGTGAACTTCGGAATTTAACACCTAAACTACCAGAACTTCCAAATGTTAATTTACAATCACAATTATCAAGTTTATCAGGGATAGCTGCTGGCCTTCCACAACATACACAGTTACTTGCTGATATTACAACAAAATTTGGTGATGCATTAGCCACTAGTGGATTTTCTTTGAATACTCTTGTGTCTGATGCATTTTCTGCTGTTACAGCAGGAACAAGTCTTTCTGCTAAAATTCCTAATTTTGAAGTGCCAGCTGCTGGTGGTGATGTTATTCAAAAAGCAATTGAGGTGTTACAAGCAAATCCAATTAAACCAGAAGACCTTGAAGATATTGCAGAGAAAGTCTCTGATTTAGTTGAAAGTCCTAATTTCAAAGCTTTGAAATCAGAGTTAGAAAAAACAGCAGAAACTATTAATGAACAAATAAAAACAATTGATATATCTGGATTACAACTTCCAACGGATACCGTTATTACTGCTGAAAAATTAGTGTCTGATACGGAGAATCCAATTAGAAAACTTCCCGAAATAGATGATGATTTTTATTCGCCTACAGAAGAATTTACGGAAGTTTCCTTTCAATTTAATCTTGATCCTGGCCCAGCTACTGTTGAAACTGACCGTAGGTCGCCAGGAGCTTTAGGTGGCAGAGTAGAAGCATCTAGTTCTGTAGTAAATACGACAAAAATTACAACGCCGGAAGGTGCAGCAACAACTAAAAAAACTGTAGAGAAACAAGTTAGCGGTGGTGAAGAAAGAGTTGTAGGCACAGAGGTTACAAAGAAAGCTAATATTAGTGAAAATGGATTTTCACATCGTCCTATAGAAGTAACAGAATTGTTTTATGAGAGTGACGTTGAAACGACACCACTGGCCCAATTTTCCGCTTTCTCGTTGCGAATAAAATTAAAACATTGGCCTACGAAAGTATCTTTTGTTGGGGGATATGTGCCAACAGCAAAAACTCCTGAAGGAAGAAGTCGCATATTACCATTTCCACTAAAACCTGATGTTGACGAAAAACATTTTCATAATAGAGGTTTTAATAAAGGAAGATGGGATTTATATGAAGCAGTTGGTAATCTAATAGATATGACAGCTAATCGTGATTATGGTCCCGCTGAAGATACATTTGATACAGTTGATGTTGATGGTAATACAATAACAAGGCCGCATAGGCATAAAGGAGTAGTATTTAGAGTTAGATATACATATGCTGATAAGTATGATCCGGCAGTTTCTAAAAAACCAGCGCAGTAGTAATGATACTAATAAGAAATACCATAGTAACTTTAAATGTTCTGTATTGGATGCCGGACTATACTCACATACTTCAAGAGTTTATTTGGCAAACAGCAGATGTAAGGCCAGAGTATCCAAGAGTACACAGATTTTTAAATTATTGGCATGAGAATATTGAGGCGGTAATATCGGAAGTTAATATTGCAGATAATTATGAGACATCTTATAAATAATAAAAACAGGAGTCTATAATGCAAGGAATGCAGCCAACAGGAGCAGGAGGAACACCAAGCGATTGGGATGCATTTACTGATGCACAAGCCAAAAATAATATTGATCGTAATGTTCGGCAATATACGGACTTGGATTTGTTTTTTGGTAAGAAAGCAACATCGAAGGATATTAGTAAAGTAACTGATGTTCAAGCAGTAAAGCGTTCTGTTCGCAATTTGATATTGACTAACCATTATGAAAAACCTTTTCATCCAGAAATAGGTTCTGGTGTAAGAGGTATATTGTTTGAACCAATGACTCCAATTACTGCACATATTCTTACATTACAAATAGAAAATGTTATTGAAAATTTTGAACCAAGAGCAAAATTAATTAGTGTTACCGCACAACCTAATTTAGATCGTAATGAATATGAGTGTACAATAGAATTTTATGTTACAAACGCTCCAACCGAATTAGTAGACCTAACTGTATTTTTAGAGAGATTACGATAATGGCAGTAAATGACACACGACTAAATGTAACAGAATTTGATTTTGATGATATTAAGGATAATCTTAAAGTTTTCCTTAAAGCACAAACAGAGTTTAAGGATTACGATTTTGAAGGTTCGGGTATGAGTGCATTACTAGATGTTCTTGCATACAATACGCACTACCTTGGATTTAATGCTAATATGCTTGCTAACGAAATGTTTTTAGACAGTGCATCTTTACGTTCTAGTGTTGTTTCTCATGCAAAGACTTTAGGTTATATTCCTACATCTGCTAGAGCTGCAACTGCAACTGTTGATGTTAAATTAAATACACCATCATTAGCTACAGCAACAATGAGTGCTGGTACAGTTTTTACAACTACTAATGATGGAACAGATTATCAATTTGTCACTGCTGAAGATGTAACTGCCTCTAATATTGGTTCTGGAATTACCTTTAATAATATTAATATTTACGAAGGAACTTATATAACAACAAGATATACTGTTGACACTTCTGATGCAGATCAAAGATTTCTTCTTAGAGATGATAGAGCAGATACAACTACTCTTACGGTTAAAGTTCAAACTTCATCATCTGACACAACCACTTCCACTTATACGCAAGCAACAGATATAACACAAGTTAAAACTGATAGTAAAGTATATTTTTTACAAGAAGTTGAAGCTGGTAAATTTGAGATTTATTTTGGAGATGGAGTAGTTGGTGCTGCATTGTCTGATGATAATATTGTGATTATGACTTATGTAGTAAGTAATAAGGCTGATGCAAATGGGGCTTCTACATTTTCAAATTCTGGAGCTATTGCATCTATCACTGATGTTGCCGTTGCGACTGTATCTTCTGCAAGTGCTGGAGCCAATCCTGAAACTCTTCAATCTATAAAATATAATGCGCCTCTTGATTATGCATCTCAGGGAAGGTGTGTTACTGCTGAAGACTATAAAGTATATGCAAAGAAATTATTTCCAAACGCTCAATCGGTATCAGTGTTTGGTGGAGAAAGTGGCTCATTCGATTCTAGTCTTGGTGTGGTAAGTACAGCAGAATATGGAAAGGTATTTATTTCTATTAAATCAACTACTGGTCTTGATTTAACATCAGCAGAAAAAAATGCATTAATTAAAGCTTATGCCCCTTATACAGTTGCATCAACTACACCTGTTATTGTTGATCCACAAACAACTTATTTGATTTTAAATGTTACATTTAAATTTAATTCTAGTGCAACAACATCAACTGGGCCAGAATTAGAATCATTGGTTTCAACTACTTTACAAAATTATAATTCTTCTGACCTAGAACAATTTGAAGGTTTGTTTAGGCATTCAAAAGTTTTGGGTCTTATTGATAATACGGATACTGCAATTACAAGTAATACAACAAATTTAATTATAGGTCAATTTTTTACACCAACTACTACTGCTGCAACATCATACACTCTTAATTTTAATAATGCATTTTACAATCCTCACACTGAGCATAATAAAGCATCAGGTGGAATCATTGCTTCAACAGGATTTTATATCAGTGGTGATGCTACAAACATACATTATTTTGATGATGATGGTGCTGGAAATTTAAGATTGTATTATATTTCTGCTGGTGCTAGAGTTTATACTGATGAGACTGCCGGAACAATAACATATACAACAGGACAAATTATTACTGATTCAATTTATATTACTTCTGTTGATTTGGTTGATGGTGCGACATCAACTCAAATTCGTGTTACTGCGATTCCAGATTCTAAAGACATTATTACACTTAGAAATCAGTTATTAGAAATTGATTTTACTAATACAGTAATAAAGGGAGAAGTCGATACTATTGCAGTAGGTGATAGTAGCGCTGGTACTAATTATACAACAACATCTGCTCATACAACAACGACGAGTTATTAAACAATGGCATTTAGAGATAGAGAATTTGATGCTGCTCCATCAGGAAAACTGACTACTAAGATTAGTACTCAAATAGACGGACAGTTGCCAGATTTTATTCAGGCAGATCATCCTGTATTCTCTCGTTTTTTAAAACACTATTATCAGTATCTTGAAGCTGGAGAGCTTCGTCTTACATCTAATGTAGATAATCTTCTTTTAGAATTAGAAACAAAATCTTTTGTGTTAGATGTCGGTGGTGAAAAAATTGTCTTAGAAAATGGTGTAGGAGTTCCAACAGGAGATGTTAATTTATCTTCTTATGGCGGCGGTAAATTTGATATAGGAGAAACTATAACTGGTGAAACGTCAAATGCAACGGCAACAGTTCTCGCAGATGATTTAGGTAATACTAGTACTCCAAGACTCTTCATTACATCACAACAAAAATTTATAACAGGAGAAACCATATCTGGTGGAACTTCTGGCTCATCCGGCACAGTTGTTAGATATCGTGCTAACCCTGTACAGAACATACAGCAGTTGTTAGATTATGCTGATGTTGACAATACCATTTATGATTTTCTAGATAATTTCCGTGATGAGTTTATGAATGCAATACCGAATAGGTTAGCAGATGGATTATCTAAAAGAAAGTTAGTCAAAAATATTCGGGAGTTGTATCGGGCCAAAGGAACATCCGAAGGTCATAAGATTTTCATGCGTATGTTACTTGGTGAAACTGCTGATATTTTATATCCAAACAAATATATGATGCGGGCATCTGACGGCAAGTGGGGTAATAAAACAATTATGAGATGTGCTCCTCTTACGGATATTCCTATAAATGAAGCAGTTGGTACAATTATCAATGGCAAAACTTCTGATGCTACAGCTATTATTGCTGCTGCCACTTCATTTTCAGAAGGTGGTGCTGCAATCGTAGAATTTGAACTTAATCCAGGCTCTATTAGTACTCAATTTGTTTTTGTAGAGGGCGAAAAGTTACAAACAACATCTACCGTACAAGACATTCCTATGACGTTTACACTCAAAAATATAGTGTCCAGTGGAGTAGTTACAAATCGAAGTGCTTTATATACAGAAGCGCAAGACATTGAATTTGATGCAAACACTTCTATTGGTAATGGTTTAGCAACCGCACGAATTGAAAATATTATTGCAGGGTCAGTAAGTGATATTGTTATAGATGATGCTGGAACCAAATATGAAGTTGGCGATCCTCTAACATTTACAACTAGTGATACAGATACAGTTACGGCTAGTGGATTTGTTTCAATTATTGATGGTTCTATTGTATTAGATGGTACGGATACAAAATCTACAGATGCCGGCGATTTTCTAATTTCGGAAGATGCTACGGTAGAACATATAGAATTATTTTCTATTGAAATGGAAAGAGGAACTACAGGACTTAATGGTGAAAGTCTTATTTTAGATAATGTATATGAGTCTACAGTTATTCAAGTAGAATCGG
>VTLG01012747.1_pt1 | contig 56134 bp, 80 predicted proteins | sample 4694571 | NCBI WGS metagenome assembly VTLG01 (sample SAMN12604809, study PRJNA352737) | marine metagenome | biome: ENVO:00000447; feature: ENVO:00000209|ENVO:00000569|ENVO:01000036; material: ENVO:00002151; isolation source: viral sequences binned using virsorter ... | reverse complement strand
GCCTGTATGACCATATAGCCTTTCTGCTCCACTACCCCATCCTATATTTGAGGTTGTTGGAACGTGAAAATCCCCACCTGCCGTTATAGCCCCTGAGGAAGTAACTGCCCCTGCGTTCCATACACCAGTTGTGATTGTACCTACTGTTACAAGGTTAGCCGTTGAAGTTATAGACGCTTGAGTCCCACCAGTTACAGTTGCTGCAGTACCTGTAGTATTCTGATTAAGGGTTGCGACATACGCAGATGCGATTGGAGTGCCTTGCCAAACACCAGTACCAATAGTACCTGTAGTAACAAGGCCAGTCATTGTAGTAACATTAGGTTGAGAGGCAGTACCAAGAGTAGCGGTAACTGCTCCTGTAAAGTTTCCAGGCCCAGCTACATGAAGTAAATTACTTCCACTGACTGCAGCTCCAATGCCCAGAGATCCAACTTCGAATCCAGTTGCATCATCATCTAACTGATTAGGTGTAATAGCGTCGTTTGAGATATCCGCAGTTATTATAGATGCATCTTGAATCTCAGTTGCAGTTATTACACCAGAACCAACCTTTAATGCTACATCGGCTGGTTCATTACCATAATACGCCATTAAGTTATCTCCATTAATGAGATTAGTATATCAGCAACTCCTGTTGTACTTGCCAATGCTTGAATTTTATCTGTTGTTTGTAATACCAATTTATTGCCTGACATTATTTCTAATGCTGACCCAGAAGGGACAGGTGCACTTTTTACTAAATAAGTATTTTCATTTGTTTCCGAATCTGAAGTATCAGAAACAATTTTTATATCAACTGTGATAGAATTAGCAGAGGTATTAGATACAGACATTCCAACGATTATAGCAGTTGTTGAGGAAGGTACTGTATATTGATCTACAAGACTTGTCGTTAAACCAGCATTTGTTTTTAGTTTGAAGGTATTTGCCATGATATTATCCTAAAGCGATTGCCAAGGCCGTACTGTCTGCAACAGTAGCAGATTGAGTTGAGTCCTTTATTTCTCTAATAGTACCTGCTGAATCTTTAAAATAGAGTGTCGCCACATCTGCATGGTAGTTAATTGCGAGTTCTCCTGAATCAACATCGCTTGTGCCTGGTGCAGGAGAAGATGTATTGTTCCTATTCTTTAAGATTACTTTATTAGCCATTAATAAGTGCCACCATCAATATTGAATCCGCTTAGGTCAGCGTTACCAACACCATCATCATCAATTCCAGTAAGATCTGCACATTTTAGAGCAGCATATCTGAATTTGTGAGTGCTTCCAACATCTACCGTTACGGCATTCGTACTGCTACCTGGTGCTGTAACAAGACTGTCAAAGAAAGTCCAAACACCATCGCCTGAACTTGCATCTCTGAACATTCCTGCATATTCTGTAGTTGTTCCACTATCGTCTGAGTAAGCACCATACAGTCCAATATCAATATCATCAGTAGAATATCCAGCAGCTTTGTATCCAAGTTGCATTAGTCCATCTTCCGATTGAACAGTCGCTACATTATTTGTTACAGTATCACCTGATACAACTAAATCGCCTGTTACAGTAAAATCTCCCGATACACTTGTTATCGCCTGTGAAGCGTCTACTGCCAGGACTCCATTTGTTGCGGTAATACCAGTACCAGCTACTGCAGTCATTATATCTGCAATTGCTTCTTTTTTACTACCATTATCTGTTGCGTCAACAATTCCAACACTATCATTAGCAACATCTACTGCCGCAGCTGATAATTCATTTAGATCTAAAGCAACTGAGGCTGATCCACCAAGAGAAACTGAGCCTCCACCAGAAAGACCGTTTCCAGCAGTTACAGTAACAGCACTATTTGCTAATTCTGCGTTTACTACTCCACCATCTTTTATTGTTACTGTCCCAGAACTTGTTGCGAAATTGTCAGCAGAAAAGAGTGCAATACCCTTTGCTGCGGTTGTTGCATCTGAACCTGCTATGGTTACTGATTGCCCTGTTGCCGAAGCTGCAATTCCAGTACCACCTACAATGTTCAATGCCTGTGAATCGAGGTCAACAGTGTACGCACCTGAGCCATCAATAGTTATATCAAGATCTTGAGCAGTAACTTGGGCATCAACATACGTTTTAATTGCGTTCTGAGTCGCTAACTTCGTTGCAGAAGTTCCAAGCGAATCGTCAATTTCGGCACCAATCCATTTTACGGTTGATGTATTTGTCGCTACATGAAACTTTACATTAGTTTCATCCCAAATTGGCTCACCCGATCCAGCGTAACTACCTGGCAGTGTTCCACCACCTCGCTTGAATCTGATTACATTAGCCATTTTCTATCCTTTTGTTTTCATTAATAGGTACCACCATCGATAGTACCTGATATATTTTCTTGTACGAGTTCTGACCAACTTGATTCATTTCTAACATACATAATGTCATCGTCTGAGTCGTACCACAAGTCACCCTCATTAACAGTTGAGCCGGTTGGAGAAGCTGCTTGTGTAAAATTTCTGTGTTCTATTTCTTCAAGTGCATCTTGTAGATTAGTATGAGCAAAGGCAGTTTCGCTTGGATCAAAACTAATACTACTTCCAGCCGTTACTTCAGCAACTGATGCTGAGAAACTTGAACTTGGGTTAATTGTAACTTCTATGTCAGCCATTATAATCCACTTGTATCGGTTACACTTTCTATTACAGTTACTTTGCCTGTAATAATCCTAATTATTTTATTACTAACACCAGTATTGGCCACCAAATCGTATATAAGTTTCCCCTTTGGTAATGCCTGAGTATTTGTTGCAGTCATTGACAATTCAATAACTCCACCACTTGCATTTAGCTTTGTAACGGTGAATGCTTTTTCTAACCCTGTTTCTGCCTTACGCCTAATCTCAGCTTTAAAAGTATAATTGGTGACATTAATTGCGGCATTATTATTGTCTTTTAAAGTAATACTTACATCATAAGTAATTCCTTTTTCAATTGTAATGTCATAAGTGCCAGTGGCCATTAAAATTCCTCAATTTCAAAATGAAAACCTGTGCCATCTTTTTTCCTGTTAGATCGCTGTTTTCCCATTGTAATGCAATCTTGCCATTCAGCTCTGTAATATCTTGCTGAAGGAAGATTACCGCTTCGTGCATGTAACTTTTCAAGAACACGACTAATCAAACCTTCATGGAACTCAGGTGGAATCTCTGGTTTATCAGTTAAAGTAGTACCTAAATGAGTAGGTAATCTTTTAATATAAATTCGTAAGACTTTCCCACCCAAAGTATCTGTAGTGACATCGCTATTCTTCCATTCAGCAAAGCCTAACTTGTCGCCTTCAATCCACCAAGTGTACTCTTTAGTCGTGTGAGCCATTAACTCGCCTCTGTTAAATCTTCATGTGAGTATTCACCAACTGCAACAGGAATCCGTACAGTATCGTGTTCAACTCTATATATTTCTAAAACATCATCTGCATCTGTAACATTTGAAAAAAGTGTTAAAGGATAATACCTTTTATTAGCCTGGGTTGTTACTGTACCATTGCTTGTTAATAGTCGTGCATGATGAACAAACTCATCCATTGCTTGATTCAGCATTACCCGAATCTGAGTTTCCCCAACATCGGGAAATTGTTGTTGGACCAGTTCTATCATTTGCTTCTGCGTCATGATGCAGTCCAGGCATATTGTAACGCAACATCAGCAGTACCAGCAGATGCTAATGTTATAGTAAAGTTTGGATGAGGAATACAAATCGCTTCTCCTGTATTAAGCTTTGCTATTTGATAATTGGTTACAGTTGTATCTTGCTCTGTATGGGCAAGTTTTAGGGTTACTTCTGCATCTTCAGTCGTTGTTTCAGTGGCACTCGTTGATAAATACTCTTTTCCAGTATGCTTAATTATTAAAAATTTCTTACTTGTGGCTACTAATGTTCCTGCATTTCCATTAACAAAGGCCTTTGCCACACCTGTAAAATCAGCTAAAATTGAACCGCTACCTCCCAATGAACCTCCAATTGTCGGTTCTATATATGACTTTGATAATCCCGATACATCTGTTACATCTGGATTAGTTGCATAATCCAAGGTGAAAGCGACTTCCTTGATAGGTGTCATGTTTACTGAATATTCTATTCTATTGGCCATCATTATCTCCTTTTGGTAATGTATAACTGGCTACAAAGGTTTGTAATCCTTGTTGATATTGTTTTTCAAGAAGTGCTAACTCCTGCATCATTGTACCATGTTTTTGAAATTCTAAATCTAACTTGCGACCATAAACTCCAAATTCTGATTGAAACTTGGAATTGTTATTCTGCATATCAGATCCATACTTAGCCAATTTTTGACCTTGTTCCCCAGACCATAGAGCGATTTCCTTTTGAATCTCATTTACTGTGTATTTTGTAACTTCTGTATTAACTTGGGCAGAATAAGATTGAACCTCGGCTTGGTATTTTGCCATAGAAGAACCATATTGATCAACGGATGCCTGATAGTTCCTCATTGCATTTTCAATATCTTTCTGCAATTTCATTTGTTTCTCTTGAACCTTAATAGAAGTGCCTTCGCTTTGTTTAGCAGTTCTGGCTTGTAATTCAATACGAGCAACTTCCATAGCTTTCTGAATATCTTTTTGGAAGTTCGCCATTTCACGGCCCACTTCAGCTTGATACTTTGTATTTTTCTCAGAGAACTCATTCAATTCATTTTGTACATCTAATTGGTATTTATTCAGATCATCAGAGCGTTCTTTTTGCCAAACTTCGAGCTTGGCTTGAACTTCATTTGATTGATACAACTGGATTCTGTTATTAATCTTCGTTTGATAATCCTGAAAGTCTAAAGAATACTTTTTCAAACCAGCTTCGTATTCTTGTACCTCTTTCTGTAAATTTTGCAGTCTATCTTGACGCTTGTTATCTTGCTCAATTTGGATTTCTGCGAGGATCCTCTCTTGATCGAGTCGAGCATTTTGAATAGCCTTCTGGAGTTCCGCCTGATAGACTGCATTGGCTTCGTTAAACTCATTAAGGGCATTCGCCACATCATTCTGAAATTTATTGAGTTCAACTGATACTTTTTGCAATTCAGCGTTTGCTAATTCTATATCTTCATCAGTTCTAATATAAGTTTCTGCCTGGACTACACTTGAAGTAGCAGTTGGTCCAGTATAGGCAGGAGCGGTACCTAAACTAACATTTGTATCTGCAATCGTTGCTATGTCACCTACATCAATATAATTATAAGCAGGAGCATTCACTAAAGTAGGTGCGGTTAAAGATGAAGTTAAATCTAAAGCTGTCAAAGTTGGTGATGGCCCTAATACTAATGTTGGTTTATCATAGGTAGGGGCCGATGCTTGAATCGCTCCCATATCTCCAATAGTTAATACTGGCTCTACAATTTCATTTGCAAGAGTCAAAGCATCTGACGATATATCAGCATAACTAAACGATGGAGCAGATACTACTGCTGGTGGTGTTGCGGAAATTGACAAATCTGCAATCGTAGGAATAGCGGTTAAAGTTATAGTCGCTACGGCATAAGTTGGAGAAGTAATTCCTACAATATCTTCTCTTAATTCTTTTAATTGGTTCAATCTTCCTTTAACTGCGGTTCCATAAATAACCAAATGTTTTACATCGTCTGGCACCCCAGTTACACCAGGGTCATTGTAGGCAATTGCTGGATAAGCAACAGCCACAACAGATCCACCTGAAGGAATTACATAAATTTTTCCTGTTTCACGATAAAATGCAGGAGATTGAACAGTTGCTAAATAAATACTGTCATTATCCGTTGCTCTTGCTCTCATCTCTGGCTTTATTTCATTTGCTGGATAACCGCTTTTATGAGCATAAAGGAATTTTGCAGTTGTTAGAGTTGCCCCAGACCCACTATCTGTTATAGTAGTAGAAACAGACCATAACATATCTTGAGGTAATATGTTAATAACCTCTCTGGCTGTATCAGATGCCCACTCGTCTACCGCAGTGGTTTCTGTTACATCGCCAATCAGATCTTCAATTTGTGATAATACTGAACTTGCAGCCATTATTTAGCTCCAAGGGTAGAGGGGGAAGTGTTGACTTCCCCCATTACTAATACCCATTTCGTCACTTGACTATTATGACCATTTCAAAACACAATGCGTTTCAGGCAAGGACACTTCAAGACCGGCTTCGGTCAAGATTTGATCTTGTCTTCCATCAACATCGTTGTTCTGGATGTTCGTAATAACATGAGTGTCACGATTAACACCGTTACCGACCAATGGTCGATAGGCGACGTTCTTGAGGTCGATCATGATTGCATAATTTTCATAAGCACCTCTCAATAGTGGTTCTTGAACCACATTAAGATCGCCATAAATTGTGCTAATCTGAGTTACCTTATGACCGAACTTGCCTTGAATATTCTGAGCGTCAAGACGATGCTGCCCTGCAGGAACCGTATTGCCTAAGAAATTCCCCGAAGCAAGTTTATTCATCCAACTAATGATTGGACGTGATGCCAAGACGAGTTTTGATCCTGAATTACCAGATTCGGGAGCGAAAACATCTTCCATCGCATCTACGAAATCATCGTAGTCTGAACTTGCATAAGTAAAGGTTTTCACTTTACCATGAGTTTCGGTGTAAGGTAGAATACCCCAGGTACGACGAGTAGGCCCACCGGTTGCAGCTTCATCAGATGCACCCACACCAAACAACATTGAATTTTCAATGTCCATTTTGTGTTCCATGAGCTTTTCTTGCCATACTCTCATGTATTCGTTAGAGATTCCACGATACTCGGTTGCACGAGCAGTATTACTGAACAGATCAATTGAGGTCTTATAGATCTGACAATAACCTTCTCGGTCATAGAGTTCGTCTTTCCAAGATGCTGGAGCAGTTGAACCTTCAGCGAAGGCACTACCAACTACTTGACCTTGTGCATCATCTGCAAATGCACATGTCGCAGAATAAAGTGGTGTTAAATCACACTCTGCGGATGCACCAGAATCAGTAGTGAGGTCTGGAGTTCCAGATATCTTCATATGTCGTACTGTACCAGTAGAGTCTACTATAGCAAGAATTTGTCCTTCTAACAAAAAATTGGGTTTAGTAGGTGTACTTATTGTACGACCAAAACCGTCGTATTCAACATCGAGTTTCATCATGTTAGTTACTTCGGTGCCACTTGTATAAGAGGCTGAACTTGTCGCACCTCTGACTTTGAATGTTCTTCGTTGCCATTGGTGACGTTGTTCCATGAATTTGAATACTGGATCGCTCGTAGGCTTCTTTGCAACTTTAGTTAAGTAAACGAAGAAGGGTGATTGTTGAGGAGCGAGTTCCGCTACTCTATCACCAAACTCGAAAGTTCGCCTGGTTTGATCAATGGAGACTCCACCAGAGCCCAATGCGATAGTATTCCCAGTAGATTGACTGTATTTAGCCATATTACTATTTCTCCTTTATAGAGGGGTTACCAAGGATTTTGCCGATTATGATCGGCTACCATCCTATCCATTAATTGATCCTCTATGGGTTTGTCAGCTTGTGACTCATTTCCAGGCACCACTCCAACGGGCGATTTAATCGCAAGACGTTCCTTTTCACGCTTCATTTCATCGAGTTTATTTTTATGCTGGTTACCATCTGCTTTAGCCATTTGTTGCTTGTGCTCAAAACGGTAGCGATAGTAATCAACTAAACTTTCTTCAGAAGTTGATTCAGGAGAAGTCATAAATGTAATAAACTGGTCTGCTTCCTGGTCACTAAAACCGTGTCCAGACTGAAGACGTTCACGCAATTGATAAACTTGTCTTTGTTGTTGTTGTTGTGCTTGGATTTGATTCTGATAATCGACTTGCTGTTGTGAAACTTGTTCATAATAGTTAATCATATTATCTCTGTAATCGTCAAGTGTTTCTTTATATTTAAAAGAATCACTTTGCGGATCACTCGCTGCATCCACGGGATCGTAATTACCTGGCTTCGTAGGTCTTTCGGGTTTCTTCAATGATGTCTGCTGATTTCCCTGCGGAGGGGCCTGACCAGAAGTTTCACCACTGGAAAGCGAATTCTCGACTGCGTTCAAAATATCAGGGTTCTGATTAATATAACGGGCAATAGGCATAAGAGATTTCATCTCTTCTGCTGTCTTGTTTAGATCCTTTACATTATCAACGCCTAATGCATTCATCACTTCATCGTTCATCGCTTGCCGTTTATCGGCCTCGCTTTGCCAATACTTCGCTGAATCTTCAGTTGGAGGCTGGGCCTCTACTGAACCTTCATCAGTCGAAGTTTCTTGAGTTACCTGCGTTTGACCTTCAGTCGGTACCGCAAACGGGTCTTCCGCAGTTGTTCCAAAAATCTTATCTACCTCATCTTGAAATGAGGACTGCTCTTGATCTACTTGGTTCTCGGTTGTTTCTTGAGCTTTATCTTGAGATTCTTCACTCATTTTGTTTCTTCCTTATTTGTTGACCTCATTATAGACATTTGGTCGTTCATTCGGGCATCGAAAAGTTCCGATGTCTTGTCAATCTTATTTGAGGCTTTATCCAATTGAGTTTTAAACTTCTCAACCTCAAGGCGTTTCTTAGCATGTACTGATTCACGGTCAGCAGTTTGTAAGTCGCCTGATAATTCTTTGATTTGCTGTTGTGCTTGTTCAAGTTGACCTTGTAATTGATTAATGATACTTGCTCTTTCCAATACACCTTCGACATCAACCACTTCGGTTTTCTTGAGTAATTCTTCCTGGTCTATTACACCAGCTTTGTATAATTCCATATAGTATTCAAATTGTGCCCATCTATTCGATGGAAGTGTGGATCCTGAGGCAATTACAATATCATATTTACCAACCGTAATATCATTTACTTTACCATGTATGGCCATTGAATAGTCTTCATATAAAGGTTCATTTAAAACACTTCTACGAATTGTGCCATCAGGATTAATAAGACGAATAACTTTCTCTTCTGTATATAACTGCTGAATCAAACTCACTGTAATCTTTGCTAATTGATTTAAAGTTCCTTCTACATCATCTAATCGTGATTTAATTCTTCTTTGTCCATACTCATCAATAGCTACTGTTCCACGATAAGTGGAGGGTGCTGCTGAACCAGAACCTTGCATCATTTCAAAAATGCCAAAGCCGTATTCCAGATCGTGCTTTGCTTCAGCTTCGTTCTTGTACAGTTCATTTGGTAATGGAACTGGCCCAGCCACCACAGGTTGTCCTAATTCTGCATCAAATTCTATTACCGCAGTACCAGCTTTTCCCCATTCCTTTTGAATCTCAGATTTATTAACTGAGCCTCTTGGAATTAATAGCTTTACGTTCGTTGAGGTTGTTGCGTGAGCAATAATAAGAGAACGAATCTTGTTTATGTATTTTTGGAGAGGCTTATATATGCGTACATCACTCTCTGGGTAAGGATTGCGATTGTGAACATTCATCATCGGTACGATAGGATAACTGTCCACAGGTAGTATACGGGTGTATAAAAGCATCGAGCCTACACTTACAATTATCTTGATTCGTGTCTGTTCAATATTATTTACAAGAATTTCTCCATTCTCAATTAACTCACCCTTAGTCATCAGTACGATTTCTCTGGTAGAGCCTGGAATGGCTTCATTCCCTTCTTCTCCAGGTTGAATTGCTATTTCACCTGTTTCTGGATTCATGACCTGATGGAATACAGGCCCCATTTGATCCATTAATTTTATATATTGTTGTACTTCTTCAAAATCTGTGACTGTTTCGTCCTCGCCCTCAGGCTGAATCAATCGAACTACGCCTTCCTCTACATATTTAGCATACTCGTCTTTTTCATATAAGGCTTCATACTTAGAGAATGGGTCATAAATATGATAGTATTTAATTTTTACCCTGGTATATCGTTCAAGATATTCCTTTGTAGGGGAGATTGTATCATCGGTTGTAGTATCTCCAAGTAAAATCTGGTCTTCTGTTTTGTCTAATCCAGTAACAGGGTATCGTTCCTGCTGAGATGACTGTGCTTTTTTCCAAATATGTTTGAATTCAGGATATATCTTATCAGCTTCATCATCTGTCATTAACTTAGCAACAATCATATTAGCAGCATCACGACAGAAGATATCTCTGGAATTAGGGTCAATATATAAATCAAGAGGATAAATGCTTTTTAGCATAACCTCACCTTTGCCAAAGTCAGCATTAGGATCTTGATATGCCATCAAAACCCCCATACCACCGACATAATAATCATCAATAGCTCTTTTTAATTCAGCATTACCACTCGACTGCTCCCATATCCATTGAAACAAGTCTGAAAAGACTTTTGCTATCTCTCTGTCGGAATCATCTCTGGCTGTTGCTCTGAATTGAGGCTTTTTAGAAGTTAATAAAGCTTTTGCAGTTTCTATGGCTGGATGAACACGATTTACTACAATTGGACTGTGGCCACGAGATTTAAGTACATTTGTTTGAACTTTAGTCCATTGAATCCCATTTCGGAATTCTTCAGCCTCTTTAAACTTTGTGGCCCATTTCTCACGCTCAGAATAATAATGTTCTAATAATTCCAAAGATTCCTTTACATCTTTATGTATAGGCTGGTCATCTGGATTTGAACCTTCTTTATAACCAAGATAGTCCAGCATATCGCCAGACATCTTATCTTTTAGTGTTTTATCGTATTTTGGCATAAAAAAAACCCCTACCCAGAAAGTTTTATCTGAATAAGGGCTTTGCAAGTGTGCAGTGGTCCCAATTCCAATTTATGATGCACATGAGGTCTACATAGGTAGATCCTCGCTTTTACTAACGTACACTTTATGGGAAATGTTCCCTTTATGCAAGTTAATTTTTACTTCTCCTGTCATTCTACTATCTATCAAAGATTTTATAAAATTAACCAGAGATACAAATTTAGCGTATCTTTTATAAGATCGCCCAGTCGAACTCCTGTACCCCGTATGACTCATGTTCATCTCCAATAGTTAAATCTTTATCGGGCGGTTTGTATGATCCATAGAAAGCATAATAAAGTCCGTCAAGTAAATCATCATGCTTTCCCCGAGGGTACATAAGCAATTCATTTTCAAAATCAGTCATATTTGGCTTTAAAAATATTTTATGCTTAAAGAACCAAGGTTGTAGACTTTCGAGCCTATAACTCTTTGAAGTCCTCGGGTTTAGTTTTGTCGCAAAACCAGGTATGAACCGTATTCGTGTGATGTAATCACGAATCATTTCCTGATATCCTACAGATTCAACATGAGCTTTCTGAGGCGTATACCTATCGTCATAATCAAGTATAGCCTGAGCAAGATCCATTGGCTTGGCATGTTTTCGGTAATATGGAAGGATGTAGCGATTATCGTCTGAATCTATTGCAATTGAAACAATTGTACTAAAGTCAGCCGTTTGTTTTGTGGAAGAGGCAGGATCAATGCCTGTAAAGACATATACAAATCTTTGTATAGGTTCTTTAAGTTTTTCGTAATTGAGATGGGTGATGTTAAGGATTCCAGTCCTCTCATCACCCTTTTCATAAGTTCCATCCCAATATCGCAAATCTTTTTCTTTGAATAGTTGGTCTTCATCACCAACAACTTCACATTGGTATTCTCTGTAAAAGACCGATATGCGATTTATAGACTCCAAGTCTTTCTTTTTTTCAAGTAAAGACTCTACCGGATGGAGATCGGGCCAAAGGCAGGTCTTTCCGTCATCAGAGAGAGCTTGGTATCTTACAGATTTGTAACCATCCATCTCATGCAGAAGTTCCACCATGCAACTTTCATGCTGTGGAGTACCAATTACCAGTACTCTACCTTTTACTGCATCAAGACCAGGTTCGACACCTTGAAGCAACCATCGGAGATTCCACTCCATTGCCTCACTTGTCTTTGTATTATTCTCATCTTCAGGGTCATCAAGCACAAATAACGTAGGTCTTTGGTTCCCGAACTTCAATCCACGAACCTGTTGACCTGTTCCTTTGCAAATGATAGCTGAATTATCTTTCAATACAATTCTATCTTTCGTCCAAACTTTTGCAGAATGCTGACCCCAGTAGCCAAAAAGACTCCTTAAAGGCATCGAATGATCCAATGCATCTTTAATAGTCTGCAATTGATCGATTGCATGGCCCTGAGTCTTACTGGACAACACAATTACCTTCTGACCTTTGCTAAAAAATAAATGATGTAGTGGGAATACACAAGCACCAATCGAACTTTTTGCATGACCTCTGGGTGCAATAACGCACATTTTACGAATTGACTCATCTAAAAAGATTTTACCAAGCTCATAATGAAAGTCTGGAGATTCTGAAGTAAACATCCCAGGCAAACAAACACGGCCAAACCCAATCATATCATTTTTTAGTTGGCGTAGTATCTTTCTCTGTTTGTATAAATTTGGCTTTTTGCCTGTTTCTTGCATTTTTATAGACCGAATTTGTATACCGGTTTCGTGCCATTAGAGAGGCTCTCCCCCGATTCGGGTGTTTCCTTAAAGTTGTGGCCATAATTGTGTCTTTCTACTTCTTCCTTATATACTTTGACTCGGTCAAATGCTAAAAGGTGGGAGTCTGTAGGAAAGATGTTAAACCACTTATCCATGGTACGCATGTACAAGAACAACGATAAAGCCTTCTTTCCTGTGTTTTTCATGTAAATAACAACCGCAGCACCCTCTGATAGTGGTATAATATCATCTACTTCAAAGGTTTCCTGGTTAAAGTTATTGGATCTGTTCTTATCAGAGTAAAACTCTGCTATTTCTTGTGCCCTCTTTTTCAGGGTCATCGCTATGCTCTTGTTCATTTTATGCGAGTTCTCCAGTCTGGTTCAAGTACATCAAGTGCTTTTTTAGCAAAATGGACCATATCTTCCTTTGAATCCATCTTTGATATACGATATAGGCTATTTTTAGCCTGTTTTAAACGGAATGAGAAAGAATCAAATATAACCCGATTATAATCAGGATTACTTAGATTCTTCATTTCTTCAGAAGATACCCTTACAATGTCATCTTCCATTCATACCGTCCTTAGTAATGTTTCTTATAAAAAGACCTGTGCTCAAATCGTCACTATCTATCATAGGTGATACCTGAAGTAAGTCAGAATCGTCCCAACCTAAGGTAATAACCACTTCTTCGGGCAATTCAGTCGAGAATTCATTAAAATTAACAGGATTCGCCTTCCACCACTTGTTATCAAGGGATGTAAGATAAACCTTGTTCATGAATATCTCTATCTCCCTTGCCCTCTGTATTTTTTTTTCTTTGCTCTTTTCCATTTTGTGTTCTTTGAGCCACCTTGTCTTGTCTTTTTAGGCCTTTTCTTCTTTTTTTGTTCATTCCTGTACATTTTTAGACTCATCTATCATCAATTTGTCTTCAATTTCCGATAAAGACATAAATTCTCCCTCAATTTGGTGTATTTCAGGCTTTTTCCTCTCATATAGACCTAAAATCTTTACCAAAACCTCTGCCGCCCTCATCATATTGGCTGGGTCAGCCTTATTATTCGCTACTTCATGAGCATCTTTGATCATATCAAGGACAGTCCCCTCATCAATACCTTTTTCTGCCAAGATTTTCTTTAATTCATCATCAATCATTTCTTTTACATACTCCTTTTTTAGTAACGACTTAGCCTTTGCGGTTGGATCTCCGTCATTTTTATCAAAAATCTTACCAAGTGCCTTGTAATCCAGGTTACCTGATACAAATTGTATCGCATATGCCTTCGCAAAGTTCTTATATGCCCTGCGACCTCTGTTCTGATCTTCAAAAGTCTTGGCTGTAATCGCTGCATAACTCCCTGTTTTACGATGAGGCTCGTATAATAGTTTCCTATTTCGCCCACTAAACACCTGACCAAAGGGAAAGACATAGTTTGTGTTCTTAGCATACTCTCGCCTTTTAATACATAAAGCCACATAACCGTCATCCGAGAGTCCGAAATCCCCTGCTTTACAATCTTGCCATGGTTTATAGACCATTTTATGCTTTTTAGCCTCTTCTTCTGTGTATATCAGATATTCTTCCCAGTAATATTCCCTCTTAGATCCCTTCCTTAACTGCTGTCTCAGATGTTTTCTAACCAACTTGTCCATTTATGAGTACTCGGCCTCTGCCAATAGTATTTGGCTGACATTACCAACTACTCTCAAAGATACATTATCACTAACTCTTATGCACCAAGCAGAAAAGTATTGTGGCTTTTGACCAAAATTGCCTGTTATTTCTAAATTAGAATTAATTTGATACCATTCATTATCTGAAAGATAGATATAATTTATATTTTCAATATCTACTCCAAATAATTGTTTAACTTCGTTCATATCTCCTCATATCCCTTCTTGCTCTTGTTTTTTGATAAACTATCCATATCTTCAACAAACTCATCAAAGCTATACTCCTCCTCTTTCTTCCCCGCATTTAACGGTATATCTATCTTAGTTTTATCATTAGAGGACTCGTCAAGAGTCCTCTCTAAGGGTTTCTTCTTAGTTTTTATTAATCTATGATATACCTTACTTAGTATAGTCTTAGTAATAGTCACCCTACTTTGATTTATTTGATCCAATTTCCACCAAACAACATAGTCAAAACTGATATTTATCGCAATTAGCAAAAAACTTAATAGGAATGTGCGTGGGTAATATATACCAATCCCACTCCCCTCGCTGAAAGGTATGCCCTTTGGTATTTGGTTGAAAACTGCCAATTGGGTGGAACTCCTGCAAGTCTGTCTATGTGTTAAACCTTAGGCATCCTCGCTGAGAGTTTCGACTGTAGGCCTTGTAATCAAATTGTAGCGTGTCCTACAGGCGTTACATTGTTAAACAGAAAAGGAGTCAATATGACTACTGTTAAATCGATAGACCCTGTCAAGGGGATATCATTCATAGTGTGTGAACGAGATGCCAAAGGTCAGCCCATAGAGGATGCTGATGGTGTATTCAAGACTGAGTTCGTCAACGAAGGCAAGGTATCAGACTTGCTGGAGAATGACTCGGTGTTGTTTGCTAATCCTGGTTGTCATTGGGCACATGCTGATGCTGTGGATGAGGTACTGAAGGCTCGTGGTCTTCACCTTGCCTCACCTGATGCGAAGGAACCTTATCGGATTACTGCCAAAGGGTTCGTTCGTATGTGGGTTGCTCCATATGACCCTGATGGTGAGTATGCCATCGGTGGTGCAGGAGTCACCATAGAATAGTCACCCTTTGGTGATTGTTGTTGTTGTCGAGGGCAGGTCTTCGGACTTGCCCTTGGCTTAACCTTAAACTAAGGAGATTAATCTCATGATTGTATTTAAAGAGAGTGATTCTAAGGAAGTTGTCAACGATGCTTTAGACAAGCATACTTCGACACTTGCACATCTTGTTACTGGATACTATTGTCCTTATAACAGTAGTGATGTTCAGAACCTCAGATATCTCAAGGAGGCGTGCAAGATTGCCGAAGGTGCTGTTCCGACATCAAAGGAACGAGGCATGAGCCTCTTCCAGTACTTGTCTAACAAGTACTCTGATGGTCGGAGTCTAAACATTCGTTTAGAATCACTTGGTATTATTACTAACTCTAAAGGTATAAGGGAGGTAAGTGATGCATAATTGTAGTACACCTAACTGTTCTAATCCATCCGCTAACTCGTGGTATGGTATCCATTATTGCCAAGAGCATTACTCAGCACTTGAACAAACTGCTCGTTCGCAGTTTGAACAGGCTGAGTCGCTCAAGCATGGCAATATGGTCTATGTGGAGCGTCAGTTGATGATGGATGTCGCATCAAGGCTTTACCTTGAGGCAAAGGAACGAGAAGATGCTTTTGACGACCTCATCAATGAGCATGAGGAACTCGAAGGTAAATTGGTTAAAGCCAATGAACGGATTGCTAAGTATCAAAGGCAAGTCCGTCCTATCTATGAGAAGTTCTTTGACATTCTCTATGCTAATCGTGATGAATGGTATGTCAAAGCACTTGTTTTGACCTTGCCTTGGATACCATTAGCATTTGCCGTTCATTGGATGTGGTAATGATACGCCATGTATCTGACAACCCAAATCTTATTCAGCCTCCACGATGGACTCGTAAGAGCCAAGCGGAGGCATGGGTTGTCAAGAAGTATGGCTGGACAAAGTCCAAGGCTCGTAGAACATCTCGAGCCAAGTTGAACTTTGTCTGGTTTAATCCTGGTATTAATTGGAAGGATTAGTATCTTGGGACTGGTCGCAACCAGTTCCTTGGGATATGAAATAGATGTTCAAAAGGAGAAAAAGTCATGACTGATGTTAAAAGGATCCGTGGTTTCGAGGTGAAAAAGATGACCAAACCGTGTGGTCGTTGGAAATATGACCACTATAAAACCATGAAAATAAAAGTTCCTGTTTACTGCAAGGAACCTGTGGAAAAATGGTTAACGAAATACGATGATTATAAAACTGTGTTGGAGCAATCGCCCTGTCCTGTCTGTGATGAGGCCTCCACGCTGAAAGATTTGGCTAAGTAGACGGCCTGTAATAGTCTACAAAACTCATGTAAATGAGAGGACGAAATACTATGGATAAACCAAGTAAAGACGAAAACAAGGTACTGATTTATACAATTGGTACATATGGTGAAGTGATTTCCGCAAGAATACCAATAACCAGTAGTGATACTGAACGGAGTCTGGTGTCGAAGGCATCCAAAAGGTTAAATGAGAAAGCAGGTAAATGATGGCTGAATTTTGTTATCAATGTACCGAAGAGCATTTTGGTGATGGTGCGAAAAATGACTTTGTGATGTCTTTGGAAGACATAAAACATGGTCATGATTTAACCAGGGCTTTATGTGAAGGATGCGAAATAAAGAATACCAGAAGTAATGCTGAAGAAGACTTATGGACAATAGTAAACCAAGAAGGTTACTGTGTAAGTCATAGATGCAGAACTCATAATACTGGGACTGAAAAACCTGTATCTGGGTGGAAATGTGGTATCTGTCGAAAACATAAAGCAGAATATCGTGATTACAGATTCATTGAATCCTGTGGTTTACAAGGAAAAGTTTTAGCATGTAATTACTGTAGAGATCTTAATGATGAAACGATTTCAGAGGTAATTCGTGGTAGACTTGATCCAAAGGTATACTTTGAAAAAGAGGAGGTTAAGTGAAAGGTTATATGTTAATTCGGAAAAAGAAAGACCTGACTCAAATGCTGGGAATATATCATAGTTTCCAGGAGGCCAGGTATATCATGCGTAGAAATGCTAAGAAAAAGGACTTTGGTACGCAGGAAATAATGGAAACTCATAATAAACCAACTGTTAGGAGGATGGTATGAATCCGATAATCTCGTCAACTGGTGCATTCACGGAAATAGTGGAGGCAAAGGCACCAAAGGAACCAAATAATAATGAGAAATGCCCTGCTTGTGATAAACATGTAGAATGGGATGATACTTATTATGGTGGATGTTGTAGTGCTGAATGCTATCAACATATGGTTTCGGTGTACTGCTAATGGCTATCATAAAATACCATAAATACCCTGAAATACTGGAATATGACATGATTGGTGATCAACATGAATTCTTTGCAGATGTTACAAGAGATGAATCTGTAGACTTTTATGCCAATCTATGCAGGGATACTAAAACTCTGGTCCACATGGCAATGCAAAAAGGCTTAACCAGGTTTGGGGTTAATCCTCATATCGATGGATTCAAGTTAAAAACTCGCAAGGGTTTTGATGTGGTAAACAATAATCCTATCGTCAGAAGTCATTTTAGGATACTGAAAAAGCAGGGTTGGGATGAATTCAATGATTATGTTCGTGCATTGGCTCAAATATACTTTTATGGCATGGGTGTACTCTATGAAACATTAACTATTAACCTTTATGTATCAAATAGTGTGCTTAAATCCATGGGTCGAGAGGAAATAGCAGACATTGGCCACATCGCTGAGAGTTCTGTCCAGAAAGGAGAAAATAATGGATAGATTCGATTTGTATAGTTGTCCTGATTGTGAAAAAAAGATGACTACAGAAACCTATAAATATTACGATGGAGGATATCCACCAGTAGAGGCTGAAGAGTCTTATGTATGGTGTCCTCATTGTGAAAAAGACCAAACAATTACCGTTGAAGACAGAATGGTCGAAATGTCATGTGGTGACACTGATGAGTCATGACCATAAAAACTGGGTAAATGGTTGGCAATGGGAAAAATCCGCACCATATGATGAAGAATGGTTAAAAGATAGAGCAGAGTTATTTGCTTTGAATGGTAATGGTTGGTGGTGGGGATGGACAAAGGAAAATTGTCCGATTGAAGACATGAAACCACATCTTAAACACCTCTATGATTTGAGGGAAATTGAAAGAAAGAAGGAAATAGATGATAGATGCGATAGTTAAAATAGCAGGAAGTTTATTCCTCGGTGGACTTGGCTTACTAATTACTGGGTTCGCAGTCGTCTTCTTGTTCATAATGTGTGAAGAACTTTATAGACAATATGGAGGTAAAAAATGAAGTTATTAACGAAAAAGATTATCAAAGATGCACAGGCTCAATGGGATAAAAACGATGAACCGCTTGAAAACCAGAAAGTAGTAGCAAAATTCTTTACTCCTTGGAGTGATTGGGTATGGTATTTGATGAATATGCACCAAGATGAAGATTATTGCTGGGGATTTGTTCAAGGTTATGCGGTAGAAATGGGAAGTTTCTCAATAAATGAATTAACCGAAGTAGAAGGCCCATTTGGACTCAAAGTTGAGCGTGATAAATTCTTTAAACCTCAGAATGCTAAAGAACTTTGGGAAAAGGTAAACAAGGTTCACAGTAGAAGTATGGAACCGGTATCATGATAGTAATCAAATCTAAAGAGATTGATAGCAGAATTTGGAGAAACATGAAATGGTATTTAAGAGATCAATTTGATGAATTAGTAAAGACTGGTGCAGATTATAGTATATTTCAAAATGCCCAAGGTACCCATAAAACATTAAAACAAATCAAAAGATTAATGGATAAAATCTAATGAATAAACTCTTAAACGATATGTTAACAGTGTTGGAAGAAGGTAATCCTGGTCAACCTACTGAAGAAATCCTGATGCTATATGAAGACTGGTGTGAAGGTGACTCTGAATCTCTGAAAGAGATTGAAGAAATAAGAGAATCAATAGAAGATGGAGGCTTTGATGGGTGATGTATTTGAATCAATGATGCCTGAAGAGCATTATCAAAATGAAATAATGGAAACTCAGATTAGACTAAAACTGGCATATGAGTTACTGTTAAAATCTGCAGAATTCCTTGAGTTTTATGGAGAAAGTGCTTTTAATGATGAAATCCATGAATTCTTGAAAAACCTGGAACATGCAGGATATAAATAATGGGAGGACTTAAGTTAAGAATTGGGTACAAAAGGAAACTTCGCAACCTACAAATTACACATGATTTTGAGCCAGATGATTATATTTGGTGTGATTTAGGTCAGACTCAGATTGGAGTAAGCAACGATGAAGGCTATTCTAAAGAATTTATTGCAATTGGGTCAGAAATACCTTTAGTTAATTCCATTACTAAAATAAATGGTAAGGCACATAACAGAATAGACATTGTTCGATTTACTGAGAAGTTTTATTACACAAACTCTCAGACTCCACATCATGTGGATAAACAATATCTGGTTTGGAGTGGTAATCTAATTGATTACATTGACAGAAAAAGAAGAAAACTATGGCATTAGTTAATGTTTTTGGTGGTGATACTGGCATAGATGCCGACTACCGCTATGAACACGACCAAATAAAGTTTTTAGAACAGGCTAATAAATCAGATTTAATTGATATTATTATGAACCTAAGATATGAAAATAGATTAACCAACGATATGCCAAGATGCCCTTATGGTATTGGCGAAGGGCAGAAACAATGTCCTAAATTTGAAATGATGGAGGATTACGAAGAAGGTCAACCATTTTACTGCATTAGTACATTGATTGATAATTCAAAAGGTTGGTGTGAAATAGGTTTTAAAAAATGAAAAAGGAGATTATAATGCAAAAAAAAGTAGATGAAAATTACTTTGAAACACCGCAGTTATACGCTGAATCCAGTAAAGGTGATATAAAACAATGGCAAGGAACTGCGAGGAATGTCGGTGATTTTACTATCATTGACTATGAATTTGGACTTAAAGGTGGCCGCATTCAAAGGCAGACTCAACAAATGACCGAAGGTAAAAATATCGGTAGATCCAACGAAACAACGCACTTTGAACAAGCAGTTAAAGTTATTCAGAGCAAAGAAAACAAGAAAAGGGACAAAGGTTATACACATGATATAGATAATATCGAAACTCCTATACTCCCTATGTTGGCTTTGCCATTTGAAAAACGGAAACATAACATCAATTACCCTTGTAGCATACAACCAAAGTTAGATGGTGTCAGAATGACATGCCGAATGACTAAGGACAATACGATTGAAATGTTTACTCGTAAAGGTAAAACATTTACTGTTATGCCACATCTTATTAAAGAGCTTGAAAATGTTCTTTCTGATTCTCATGGTGGACAAGATACTTTTTACCTGGATGGTGAATTGTACTCTGATTCATTGACATTTCAAGAATTAGCTGGTACGGTTAGACGAGAAAAGAACGATGAGGATATATTAAAACAGATATACTATGTAGTATTTGATTGTTTTGATACTGATCACATGGGTTTAACATTTCATGAAAGATGGAACATGATATCCTGGTTAGGTGCATATAATGACAATCGGAAATATGTCAAAATATTGCAGAATGGAAAAGCAATGTCAGCTTTTGAAGAAAAGGAAGTATATGAACATTGTGGAAAACTTGTGGAAAACGGCTATGAAGGTGCTATTGTAAGAAATCTAAATGGATTATATAAGCTAAATCACCGTTCTGCTGATCTACAGAAATTAAAGTTCTTCCAGGATGATGAATACCATGTAATTGGGTTCAAAGAAGGTAGCAATACTGATAAAGGTTGTGTTATTTGGGTGTGTGAAACCAAAAACGGAAAGATATTTAATGTTAGGCCTAAAGGTACAGTAGCTCAAAGACAAACTTGGTATGAAAATGGTAAAAGCTTTGTAGGGAAAGCATTGACGGTTCGATTTCAAGAATTAACGGATGAAGGCATCCCAAGATTTCCTGTAGGAATCGCCATTCGTGACTATGAATAACATAGGTAATCTATGTACCCATTGTCATAGAGATACAAGTTTTGGAAGTGGGAGATTCGTTAATAGGATACCTTCTTTTACTGAAGACGAAGAAGGATATATGTGTCTTGACTGTCAATCTATGGAATGTGACCACTGTCATGAAAAATGCTTAAATTGGGAAACTGTCCATGGTGGGCAAACAATCTTGTGTTATAACTGCTATGGTTTCTCAAGTTTCCAATCGAACGGCCTACTCGCTGAGAGTTCTACCAAGAAGGAGGTAACTAAATGAAATATGTAAGGTCCACAGGTGATGTTGTAGAAATATCAGAGATGGATAGTCAACACATACGAAATGCTGTAAGAAAGATTGAAAGATCAAATGATTGTCATAATCGGGTCTATCAATATATGGCACTTTGTTTGGAACTTGAAAAACGCAAAGACATAGGAATCAGAATCGAATGATTATACAAACAACGAAGGTCAGAAGATTATTCAATGACTCAGGGATCCAGGTATCTAAATATGCCATGGAAATGTTAAATCGTGATTACGAAAGACGAATCCAAAATATGATAGAAAATGTCAAATGGTGTAATGTTAGACGCTTGAAAAATAGCACATTTTGGTCTATCTATAGACGGACTAAAGCTGGAGTAGATAACTTATGATTTTGGATCTATGGTGGGAAGACGATCTTTTTATATCATTTTTGCATTGGATGATAGATGAAAAAGGGTTCGATAAAGATCACACAGATAATTTCAATGCTCATGAAATTGTGTATGTCATGGAAAAACCATGGAAATACAAAGAATGTTGGGAAGAATTCAAACAAGATATCCTAAAGGAGGATAAATGAACACAATAAAAACCAATAAACTGATTGTTGACAGTAATATTCGTCAAGGAAATAAAATGCGAACTACTGAATACAGGCAGTTGAAAAATAGCATAAAGGCTATAGGTATGCAAACACCTATCACCGTTTACAAAAATGGTGGTTCTGAATATGTTGTATTAGATGGTCATCAAAGACTTTCTATTGCCCAGGAACTCAATATTGTTGAGGTTCCTTATTATGAAACAATGGCCGATCAAGTCAGCGTTCAACAGCTATCAGCAAATTCATTTAACATACCGATGACTCCGTTAGAGGCATCTGATGTTATTGCTGCATTAATGGAAGAAAATCCAGACTATACTCGAAAAAACTTAGCCAATTTATTTGGCAGAAAAGTTGATTGGGTAGACAATGCGGTAATGCTGACTAATCTAATTCCTCAGATAAAGAAAATAAAGGATGCTGATATTGGTGATTTGCTTTGTATAGCAGAGGCACCAAGGCAAATTCAATTAAGAGCTTATAATACTTGTGATAAGCCTATTACCGATTGGGACATAAGAGAAATCGAAAGTATCTGTCGTCCATATAGCTCATACAATAATAGAAATATTCACAAGTTAACGGAAATAATTCCTTTGGCTGTTTTGCGAAATGCTGAAGAAAAAGCAGGAGTTCGTTCTGAATACAGTAATAATTTGTTTCAAGAATACGATAATGAATATTACTGCGATGATGAGGAATTCTTGTATGACTTATTTATGACAGAAACGGAAGTAGGTCGTGATATCTTTAAGGACATTCCATTAAAGACAGAAGATACTAAAGGTTATCAGCACACATTAAGTTTCGATATGTGGAGAAGTAAAGCGAAGTTCTATAGAGAGTTCTCCTGGTCTACTGATCACAAATATAGCACAGTTAATATAGTGGCTTGGGATGGAGATCCATTTGCTCCTGTAGTGATATATGAACTAAAGAAAGCTCCAGAAAAAGCAAAGCCAACGGTTTCTGTTCAACAAGAAAAGGAACAAGCATCTGTAGAAAGACAGATTAAAAAGCTTTGTCGTATCTTTAAGCCACATTTGGTTTCCTATATGAAAGATCACCTGGTTTTACTTGAATCTAAAGATGACAAGAATATAGCATTATTCTGGTTATTGAAGAATGGACATGGAAGTGAACTGTCAATGAGTACTTATGGTTTCGGAGATACTATTGCTGAGGCTCGTGATTATGTCAAAGATGCTAATACAACCACAGAAGTATTATTTAACGAAAAGATACATATGTGGTTTGGTGAGAGATTTGACATGAACTCTTTTGATGAAATAGGCATTTTATTGAAAGAAATGAATCTCCACACTTTGAAAGAAATCTTTGAAAATCTATATGTCGAAAGCAAAGAATTTCGAAATCAGGCTTTTGATTGTTGGACCAATGCTACATTGAAAACTCTTGTAAACGAAACTGAGGATGTCGGTGGAAAGAAGTCAGACTATGTGGCCTATCTCGCTGAGAGATTCGACGGAAAATGTGATGATAAAAAGTTCCCATTGATAGATGATTTCATAGACAATTTGCCAAGTTTTAACATCAGGGAACTTGGATAACCCTTGTAAAATCATGACCATATTCTTAAATAGATATGGTTATAAATGTAAAATAGGAGGCATTTGAAACATGCAAAAAAACGACCAAGAGCAATCCTTGTCGGAGGCTCAAAAAACCACGATTGATAATTCATATACAATGGGTTCTCAATCCGAAACAACTGCTAAAATTGACAAACAATTAGCTAAAGCACAGGCCGAAATGGTAGGTGCGAAAAAGGGTAGTACAAACCCTTTCTTTAATTCATCGTATGCTGATTTAACTGAAGTCATTGACGCAGTTTCAAAACCATTAACAAATAATGGAATCAGTTATACAACCTCTTGTACTAAAATACACCAGGTTGGAGGGACTGTATTTGTTCATGTCAAGACTACATTAAGATATGAAGGTGAATTTATATCTTCCGTAGTCCCAATACCTATTGAAGGAAAACCAAATGCTCATAAATTAGGTTCTGCTTTGACTTATGGTCGAAGATATGGACTTAGTGCAGTAACTGGTTGTCCGCAGGTTGATGACGATGGTAATGCTGCAACAATATCGCAGGAACCAAGACCAGCACCTAAATCTCGAGTCTATAACTCTCAGCATCAGAAAGCAGGGAATTAATGATAAATGCTAAACAAAGAGATGAAAACTCTAATCAAAAATCAAATATCTTCATTGATGATGTTGTGATTGTAAATGCTGAAGATGTTACTGAGAAAGAACATGAGGCAGGATTCAAGCACGATGTGGCTATTAAGGTAAATGTTAACTACCTAAGCCCTGACAAAGACGGCTGGTCTAAAGTTCTTACTGTAGGAAGTGGAAAAATGGTAAGAAACGAAGATGGTAATGTTGTTGACTGGGGTGCTGGATTTAAAATCCGTGACCTTTTGTTAGCTGCTGGTTTGCCAGATGAATGTGGTGATAATGGTGAAGTGAATTACCCTGAATTAGTTGGGAAAGAAGTCAAAATGCTGACTTATATCTCATCTAAGACTAACAAAGGTAAAGCATGGAATCATTTTACAAGTACGGCTCGTCCTAATGAAAGTTTTATCAAATATTTCTTAGGACAAACAAAGCCAAACCCTAAATCAGGTAAAATATACATTAAGGATTTTCTTGATCCTAATGCCTCACCTGGAAATGCGATGGACGATGGACTTTCTGGCCCTTGGGATGACGAACCCATCAACAAGGATTTCATTTGAAACAATATGTTGAGTTAGCAGTTGGTCATTGTGGTCATCGAGGCAACATTGTACTTATTGATGATATAGTAAAACATATCAAACCGAGTCGGCCCTTGTATCGTAGCTGGTATAGCTTTGACAAGGGCCTTTTGGCTCATATGGAACAAAAGGGTACAATAGCAGGGTATTCTGGTAACTATTACCTAAATGAAATCATTATGGATATTGATAAAGGTGAAGGTTCTAATGCTGATGTATTGGAAAAAGCTCGTTCTTTTGTAGAGGTACTTTCAAAGAAACATCATATCCCTGATGAATATATTCAACCATGGTTCTCAGGAACAGGATATCATATTGTAATTCCAGATGTGTTTGGATTTGAACCAAGTGCAACTTTGCCAAGAGAAGTAAAAGCGACTCTAACTGAGTATTTTCCACAAGCAGATGATATATATGATGGTGCAAGGCTAATACGGATTGGCTATACTGTCAATATTAAAACAAAGCTATATAAAGTACCATTGAGTCTTGAAGAACTATTGTCATGTTCTTATCAAGAGGTGCATGAAATAGCACGAACTCCACAGCCCAGGTTTCCAATAAAGAAAATCGAAAGTGCTGATATCTTATTGCCTAAAATAGCATTCAAAACAATACAGAAATCTAATGAAAGCAATACAGATGCAAATGTGAAAAACTCGGTAGGTGGGCCCATCGGTGACATTGAGGCTATCGCTACTTGTAAATGGAACATATGGAAAAAAGGCCCAGTCGAGGGTAGTAGGCATGAATCTATACTAAGAATGGCCTCTATTGATTTAAGGAACTCTGTTCCTATGGATGGAGCTAAAGCTATGTATAGGTACTGGGGTGGGTCTATGGACGCAATTGAGGTAGATAATGCCGTAGAGAGCGTATATAAGACTCCTCTGCTGTATAACTGCCATGACAGAGTATTAGATGCTCACTGTGATAAGCGATGTATCTTTTACCCAAAGAAAGCAAAAGGCTTGGATCCGTTGGTTACTGTCAATACTATGGCAGATTTGGAAAAAGAATATGTGAATATGGTAAGGAATGAAGATAAGAATTCCATAGCCTATTTTCATAAAAGTTTTCCAAGCGTACCAACAAGTGTCAAGTTAAGAGGTGGAGAATTAGCAGTTCTGATTGGTAATACTGGATTAGGAAAAACTGCTTTAGTGCAAAACCTAATCTATCATTTAAAAATGCCAACTTTATGGTTAACGCTGGAATTTGGTATGTCTTTGCTATTTAGACGCTTTGTACAAATAGCAAAAGGCGTGACTGCTGAACAGGTAGACCATTATTATGCAGAAAATGATAATGGATGGTCTTCTGAAAGTGCTCACATTATGCCCATGAGTACGCCTCCAACTATTGAAGGTCTAAAGAAACTTATCGCTACTACAAGTGCAAAATTGGTAGTCATTGATACAATTGATGGAATCAATGTAGGCTATACCAATGATAGTATGTTCAAGATGGATGCTATTGTAGCTGGGTTAAGAGAAATTGTTGACTTATATAAGGTTGGCATAATAGCGGTAGCTCATACGACAAAAGGTGATGGTGGAAGTTCAGACCTGAATATACATTCTGCTAAATATAGTAGTAGTGTAGCTCAAAAGTCTGATATGATCATGGCCTTAAACGCTGAGATGGACGACAGACAAAGACCTGTAAACATGGTCAGAACATTCAATTCACTTAAAGTCAGAGATGGAAATGGGTTTAAAGCCGAATTAAGGTTTGAACCAGAAACATTTAGATTTGTAGCATCATGAAAGGAGAACCAATGATAGCTAAAGAATTACTCGAAAAAGTGTTTACAAAATCAATACATAAATCTGTAATACCAAATTATCAAACAGATGACCATGAAAAAGGTAAAGGTCATTACCACTATACCTTTTCTTTTGCGTATTCCCAAGAATTATGGGAAGAAGTAAGAGATTATTTAGGTTTTAGTACTTGTGAAAACTGTTTGAAAGATAATTGTATTTGTAAAGAAGATGATGGTAATCCCAAAACATGTCGTAAAGGAAAATGTAAACAGAAAACCAAAGTTCATAAAAAGAATGATGTATTTCAAGGATGGATACCATAATGAAAGAAAAGAAAACCACCCTCGAATTAATCGATGAATATATTGATGCTGATTTAGATTTGCAAATGAATGAAGACTATGATGAAATAATGGTCATAAAAAAGAAGATGAATGAATTAGCAAGTGATATCAAGGAAAAACAGTTGAATATCAAAGAAGTTATGGTAAAACGAAAAACAGATGAGGCCATAGTCAAAGCTGAAATGGATGTTCATCGAGATTTTATAGCAAAATTAAACCGAAGAAAGAAGGCTATTAATAATGTCTATGATTTTCTGCAAAAACTACTAATCACAACTGTTGAAAATGTTGGAGAAAAAGTTGCGGAGGATAAATTTACTTTTGAAAACAATGGACACAAGTTTACTGTATATCAAACTCATGGCAGCTTAGAGATACTTGAGGAAGATAAGGTTCCTGAGGACTTTAAGCATATAATTGTACAACTTGATAAAGCTGGACTTAGAAAACATGTATGTATGAACGATGGTGATGTAGGCTATGCGATTGTACCAAAAGTGAAAAGATTAAAAATTACATGAAAATATTTAATGTAGATAAGCAAATTGTAGGTGAAACAAGCGTAATAAGGTTAACTATATGTGAGATATTTATCTTTACTTTAACCGAATCATCTAATAAAGGTAGGCATTTAGCTGTCGGAATTGGAATTATGCCTTGCGAAATATCCTTACAACTCTCAATTTGGGAAAGATAGAAATGGCAAAGTTAACAGAAAACGAAAGTGTACTCATATTAGATTCTATGCGTAAGTATAGGGGAATCATAAGATTCACCGATACTCCGAAGTCATTAATCCAAGCAATCGATCAACTTGTAGATAAACTTCACAGTCAAATTAATCCAAGTCAAAATGGAATTAAGCAAATTAGAAAAGTGGGAAATGAAGTCCATGATCGAAATGGCTATGATTGTGACAACTGTGAGTAGTAAATCGAAAAGAAAAGGCTATACTTTTGAAAAAGAAATTGAAACTTTCTTTAAAGATGAAGGACATAAGGCAGTCAAAGCTTGGGGGAGCAACGGTAAAAGCTTAGGCGTTGAAGAGGATGTAGATATCCTTGTAAACGACAGCTTTTATATACAGGCTAAGAGAAGGAAGGCTTTGCCTAAATTCTTAGAGCTTGGTAATTGTCATGCAGTCTTTATAAGAGAAGATAGAGGTACGACGAAAGTATTGATACCTTTAGACTTTTTCATAGAAATGTATAATGAGTGGAATCAACGATAAAATCAAACAATTAATATCTGACAGGTTGGACCATGGACAGAAAACATACGGACAAGATTTACCTATGGATGATAACAGAGATCTAATCGAAGAATCATTAGAGGAAATCCTGGATGGTATGGTATACATAGCAGGTCAGATAATCAGATTAAAGGAGTCAACAAATGCTAATTAATGTTACTCGGGTGTCAATCATGGTTAGGCAACCATTGACTCCTTTATACTTTAAGGGTAGGAACAAAATTAACCGTGGATGTTTTAACATAAACGATAGTTATACTGTTCAATTGAAAAATATAATGGATAGGTTGGCAAACTGAATTCAAAATGATATTTCACTACCCTTATAAATTTAAATGCCTGAGAACCGATACCATATCACTTCTCCATATCGAATACCTCCTCGGAATCCAACCAGGAAAGTGACGGTTCTCAGGCCAATGATTAAATACGAACCAGATGTTGAATACTCAGTCGAAGTGGAAATCACAATTCCACCCGACTTTATGGAACAAGCAGAACCACCAGTAATAATAGATCTAATAGAAAATATGATATCTCAAGGAACTGGGATTGATAAACAACATATTACGGTAAGAAAGTTCGTAAACAAAACTCCAGTAAGCAGAGGTGATATAACTGGAATAGCATAAGGTCACATATCGTGCGAACTACCAAGCTAAACAAGAGTGTAAAAAAGAATCATGAATCAATATTTCATTGTCCAATATGTAATAAAGTAAAGGAGAAAGCTGAGAAGAAAGAGTATGAATTACTCAATTGGCCAAAATGGGGACTAATAAAAAAGAATTGTACAGATTGTAAAAATTAAATTTTCCTTCTGTTTAACAAGCCGAGGAGGACAGATCAACCACTGTCCTTCTCGGTATTTTTTTGGCTATTTTTATGTAAAAAATTTTTCCCTGGTTTGAAAGTATTCAAATTCAGATACCATCCTGTCTTTTTCCCAATTTGGTTGAGAATTTTTTTTGCCAAAACCTCACGAAAATGTGGTGAACGAAGTCCAATGTTTATTGGGCCATGACTCATTTCTTCTAAGACTCCTAAGATTAATCTTTTCATTCAGTTGCCTCTTTCTCTTCTGCCTCTGCTTTTTCCTTGCGTTTCTCTTTAACTATCTGAGATAATTGAAACTGAGGTAACCCAGTAAGTGTGTTAATAGCACCCATCGGATTCTCCAACACTCCATTAGGCCCAACTACTGACCTTGCAAGTCTACCAAAAGGAAACCAAGTCCAGACTTGATAAGATGCAAATCTTGACCAATCTCCTTTCATCATGTTTCCAATAGGCTGCATGATATATCTGGCAGAAGGAGGGGATACCGCCTGGATCCATGCTATACTTGGAGGCAAAGTACCAAAGAAAGCTCGTTCTCTTTCTTTTTCACTACCAAACATAACGGCACTAAGGTCTTGAAGTTGTTGCCAAGGAGAAGGCATATTGTTCTCGAAAATAGTAGCTGGGAACATTGATGCCAATGAAAACATAAACATATCAGCCATAACCATTCGTTTATATCTATCAAACTCTTTAGAGTGAGGACTAAACCCCATTGCTTTTGCTTGTTTATAAATATCTTTTCTAAATCTTATTGAATTCCATGTCCAAATCTGGAACCTCGAAAATACACGACCAAAGTTAGATGTGGAAAACAGAGGTCTATTGGCATTGTTATAAATAAACTGTGTTCCTTTAACACCTTCCATAGCAAATCTAATCAACCAAGGATCATCTCTTTTAAATTTAACTTTATTGGTTTCTAAAACATCCATAGCATTTAGATAATGAGCAAAGAAAGATCTTCGTCTTAACCTGGCCTCAGTTACTTTCATGAACCAACCTGCTGCTTCCATTACTTTCGTAGAATAGCCATGCCTTTGGGCCATCTCCATAACAGTTGCTTTATCGGATTCCCAATTGTTTTTCTTCATATTTTCAATTAATTCTTTGATAAACCGGCTTCCCTGTTTAGACCTAAACAAAGGATTCGCTTTCAATTCTGCTCTTAACCAGGATTCAGTAGCACCATGAGCCTCAGCCATGTTTGTAAAATACTCCCAGTTTCTTATTGCCTTTGGGTCATCACCTTTTGCCAAAGGTATTCTTGCTCTAAGTTCTTCTAATTTTCCTGCATCCATCCATGGACGAACACCAGCATTGATTATACTATGGACAGATCCACCAAGCATATTGTTAGTCATGGTTCTTGTTGATGCTAATAGTGTCATCATAGACCATTTAGCCTCAAGATTTGCAAAGTGTGCCATCTTTTGATAGAGTTCATTATCATTGGCAAACCATTCTTTACCACCAAAGAAATTTGTAGAAATATTATCAAGTCTTTTCTTCATAGCCATGTCAGAAAATCTATACCATAGTGTTTTTTTAATATTGAAAGTAGGGTCATTCACCCATTTCTCAGGTATAACAGATGGGTAACCAAGAGAGGCATTAGTTTTAAGCCTCATGAATCGACCCCAGTTCTTTGTTTGTTTACCCATTGCATTCGTTGATTCAAAATGATTAATAGTTCTCCATGAAGACAAAGCCATCATAAGATTATACTTAGCCTTGATGTTTTCTAACATATAATTACGCAAAGCTTCAAATTGATTATTATTACCTGGTATTGGATTTGTTTTACTTCTGCCTTTGGTAGAACCAGGCATTCTCTTTTGACCTGTCTGTTTAAATTTTAATTCTTCTTTTATTCTCGCAGTGGACCCAACATTATCCATCAACACATCAACAACATCTCTTGCAATTCCTCCGTCTTCAGAGTTTCTATAATTAAATTCGTTCTTCGCTTTTAATACATTGAGAGCAATGTCTTTATCATTCATTCCTAAATCAGCCATTTTCAAAGCTAATTTATTCCAGTATGCATCAACTTCAGCTTTAAGATGTTCTCTACCAGGAAAATAATCTTTTTCTACAAATCCAATTTCTTTCATTGGAATACGTTTTAATAGTTTTCTCATCATTTGAGCTCGTTGCTTAGGAGCTAAGTCCATTATCCGAGTTCCTTGATATAAATAGTTTCCAACCGTTATATGTCTTACTACTTCTTGCATAAATTGTAAAGTATGCTGATCACCTGTTAATAGATCGACTTTGCCTTTCCATATTGGATTACTTATTTCATTGGTAATATATCTTTCAACATCAAAATAGCCATGCTTATCACGATACTTTTTTGTTCCTTCATAGAAAAATTTTCTAAATTCTTTTCGATTTTTTTCACTTCCATGAATTATTTCTTCAGATACATGTTTTGTGATTTCATTAATACTTTTTTCCATTTTTTTCTGGATGTATTCAATGTCTACATATTTAACTTTATCTGCTTCAATGATGGAAAAAGTTTTTCCTTTTAAACTATCTAAATATTCTTGTGCCTTTGCTGCTCTTTCAATATTTATATGTCCTGGTTCAATATCTGGGGTAGATCTTAACCTCATTAACTGAATGACTGCATCTTCTATGGAAAGTCGATTGTCAACTTTGGCCATCCACTTTGTTTTGTCATTATATATTTCTTCTGAGTTTTTTTCAGCCCATTCTTTTTTCTGTAAAATAATATCTTCAAGTTTTACTATGTGTCCCATATGTGAAGTTGGGACCATTACATCCATTTCTTTAGACTTTGTAACCAAACCATCCTTATAAACAACATGAGTTTTCCTTGGCATCCATTGTAAATCTGCGTATAAATGCTTTTCTGCTATTGTATCAGGAAAAAGGTAAGTATAAACTTTGTTCCAAACCAGATTCCCTTGTTTATCGCCCTTTTTGAGCTTTAGCATCCGATCTACCCAATTTCCTTGCTTTATGCTTAACATACTCCTGTTAAAGAACTCAAGTTCACCTAAAGTAGCTGCATCAGGTGTTTTACTAATAGCTGGTAAGTTCATAGCAATAAATTTTTGACTGAGAACTCCAGCAAATCGTTCTCTAAAGTTTTCAGGAGTTAAATCAGGAAACATTCTCATAACTTCTTTAAAAGATTCTTTTGCTTTTCTTGTCCTTGCTGTGTCTGGAACTTCTTTAAAATATGCTAACATTAATCTATCTATAAAGTCATTAGCCTCTTTTTGATTTAAAGCTTTGTCAACCTCTCTTAGTTTTGCTGTAGATTTAGAAGTGGACTTTGACAATCCTAAAATTTGTCTAATTGTTCCAGTATTCCCTTTGTCACCTACTTTTTTTGCTAAACTATTTAAATCTGCTCCCCATGATGCAATAGTAGATGATGGTATTGCCCTGGAACCCAAACCAATTGATAACAAGGAAGTATTATTCCACAAATCTCCTGCGTTTCTTAGTGCAAAATCATATTCTTTAACTTTTTCTACATCACCCTGTTTCTTTGCTGCTAATTTTTGAGCTTGTAATGAGTCCCTATATACTTGGAAATCACTATGCTGGTGTCTATATATATTTGAAAGCAGGACTTCATGAAAGAATGATCTTTCAGCAGAGGACATATTATTACTTTGTTCAATTATTTTTGTATTGATTTCATTAATGGTTGTTTTGCGTGATACAAACTTTTGCTGTTTAATTTGATGCTCTTTTGCCCTCGCAATTAATAAAGCATAATCATTCCTAAGTATATTGGCTTGTTTAACAATCTCAAATACTTTTTTATCGGATAATCCTTTAGATGTTTCTAATAATCGTTTAATAGATACCAATGTGGTTAAGCGATCCATTAGAAAATCACGTTTTTCTGATTTTTCTTTTGTAGTTCCTTCAGGTAAATCTTCTAACTTTCTTTTATCCATATTGTATTGTTTTAATAGGATTTTACTTAGTGCCTTATTCCCCGATTTAGATAAGGTTTTAAATTGATCCATTAACTTTTGAACTTTTTCAGGATTTATCCAATTTGTTACAGAGAAGTTTGCATCAAGTTCAGCAAGTCTTCGGGCTTGGACCATGGTCGAACCAGGTATGTCCAAGCCCTCTGCTTCGGCCCGATCAACAAGTCGCCTCGCAATTTTTATAATGTTTCTTTCACCTGGATCCCATAGGTTATATGTTATCTTTTCTCCTTTAGGCCCAAACCCATATCCTCTTAAAGCATCGTTAACATCCATTAAATCTTTGTAAATAGTTCCACTAAAAATACCTTTTAATGCCTGGTTCCCTTCGCTTAAAATATCAGAACGAATAACTCTACCTTTGCTATCAACAATTTTTATATCTTTAAAAGCTGCTCTTACTAATTCCCATTGGTAATCACCAGTTTTTAAATTAACATTTTTAAATTTTGGACTATCAACAACAATGTTCATTAATGACCGTGAAAGTTTTCTTAGGCCTTTTCCACCATCAGTATTAGGGGTTATTTCAAGATAGAGTTCTTCTTCGTTACTAATTCCATGTCTTTTATTTATGCCTTTACGAGTTTTTTCATCTAATACTATTTTTAGTCGTGTTATGCCTCTTTTTTCTGTTTTACCTTTATCATTTAAAAGAGAAAAGAGAGCGTGTACTCTACCTTTCGCATGGACTACCTCGCCAATATGTTTACTTGCTTTTTCAGAGGTTACTCCTTGCTGTATTCGATCTTGAGGATTTATTCCACTAAAAATTTCGGACTCAGGGTCTGATTCTTGAACATATTGTTTTTTTGCTTCTTTAGAAATTGCTTCTTCTGTTTTGCCTTTTACCTCATGTTCATCCCTATTCTTTTGAAGTCCTTTTCGTAATCCCTTCGATGTCTTTGTATATATAAATACGGAATCAATGTCAAGATCCATGCCTCCAAGGTATTCCATGTCCTTTGGATGTAAGATAACTCCTGTCCCTCTTTCCTTTGTAAATCCTTTAAATTGTAGAGTTCTTATACCACTTATAGAATCAATTGGTACCCTGGCTATAACATGTTCAAATATATCTGGATGTTTTTCTCCATAGACATCCCACAATCGTCTTAATGTTAACTCCTTTTCTTTTGTACCTAATTTCTTCTGCATCTCAGCGTCAAGCTTTATTACTTTACTTCCTGCCCCCTCATGTAACATATATTCACCATACTTGATCTGATGTTTTATTTGTAAATATTCATCATATGGAGTTCCAATGGCTTTAAAAGAACCTTCTATCTTAGGTCTAAGGATTCTATGGAGAACATACTTGCGTATAAGCATATCCATTTGACCGCTTACATATTTAAAATTTGCAGTTGCAGGGCTATGGGCCCAAAGCTTCATCAGTCGATCACCAACAGAATGGAAATTCTGAATCTTGCTAACTTCATTAATAGCCTCTGGTGTCATTAGGTCTTCATTAAACCACTCAGAGTTGTTTTCTACTTTTTGAACATGACTCATGACTTTTCTGAAGAGTTGTCCATCTGGGCCTGAAAGTATATCTACAATGTTTTGAAGAGATAAGTCATCGACATTTAATTTTTTTATTTGTTTATCTGTAAGAGTTTGTTTTCCTGATATAACCTGGTCAATTATTTTGTTTATGGCTTTATCGCCTTTTACAGACCTGTCAAGATGATCATTAATAAACTCATTTATTGTTCCCTTTGAAATTTGCTCTTCTACTTGATTAGAAAATATTTGACGAACCACAAAAGTATCTTCAAGCATTTGACGAGGATTCTCATAGTTAGTTAGATTAAGACGAATATCTTCGAAAGGTAATGTGTAAGTAATTAAATCTTTTGACTCTTTGTTTTTCGTTGCTAAAGGATTGAACTTACTAACATCTTTTCCATCTACAGAATGTCTTGTAGTCATAAGTTTGTCAACATTTAATCCCATTTTCTTATGGAATCCTGCTTGTTTGTTAGAAGTATCATACATTTGACCATGTTGTTTATTATGCATCATTACAGCATTACGGTCATTACTTGCTCTGAAATACGCAAATTTTCCAATGATAGCACCTTCACCAGTAGCATTTGAGGCAACGGTTCCTTTTAAAACTCCTCCACCTGTAGGAAACCCTTCCATTGTCATGGCATCATAGACATCTTGTCTTAATACAAAGATACCATCAAAATGATTTTTTCTTCCATCTATTCCCTTGCCTTTTGTGTCTATAATGGCAACTCTGAACCCGTCTTTCATGTCTGGGATATCTTTATACAATATCGGATTTAGACCTGGATCTCCAGAGTCAAGGACTTGCATACGCTGAGTAAGTTCTTGTGCATTTAAAAGAAAACGAGGCTTTCTTCCTTGAGCAATGTCTTCACGAACTGCTTTTAACATTACTTCATAGTCAAGTTTATTGATATTCTCTAAGACTTTTATATTGCTTCCGACCATACGATCAAAAAGAACATCGGCTTCTTTCTTGGTCATCTGTTCAAATTCAACCATCTCTTTAGAGAACTTTATTTTCGCAGCTTTATATTGTGCATTGGTGCCTTTGAACTCATTGTTCATAAGCATCATTTTATTGGCTACAAATCCACTTGCATTTTTTCCTTCGACCAGGAGAGGGACAACTACAAATCTTCCTTTTTCCTTTACTGCACCATGTATATATAATCCTTGTTCAGCTAATTCTTTTTGTAATCGATAATAATTAGTACCATTTTGTCTTCGTTTATCATTATTAGCTTTTACTTTTTTATCACCCTTCTTGCCAATCATTTTGGAAGGGATATTTTCTCCACTATAATCTAAAACTTCTGTAATGTCCTGTTCATATGTAGTTCTTATTTGCTTTTTGGTCTTTGGATCAGTTGTTTCGATAAACATATCCACTTTTTCAAGATTGGCTTTCATTCCACCAAAAAGATTTTCTAAAAATGACGGAGCTTTTTTCTTTATAATTAATTTATTGCTTTTATCAACTTCTCCTCTAACAAAAATACCTGTATCTTTATCATAACCATATTCAATAACATTGGTTTCAGTTGTAACTCGTTTATGAAAAGCAAGTAAATCCTGGTACTCTTCAGAGCCTTTTTTTATTTCGGCTTCTGGAAATTTCTTTCTAATATTCTCAACAAACTCATTAGGATCTTCAATATCACCAGCCTTTTTAAGCTGTTTATCCAACTCAGTAGCGACCTTTTCTTTTTCATATTTACCTTCTTTCGTTAGGCTATCTGCTACTTTATTTATTCTTGTAGGTAAATCTGTAATCATGTGAACAGATTCAGTATTTTCAGCTACAACTGTTGATACAGGTTTTAATCCAGTATCTGTTTCAGTTTGTGTAGGTTTGGTCTCAGCAGGAGCTTCCCCTGTAGCAAGACCAAGATCAATTAGGTTTTCTGGTTTAACGAATTTTTGTTTTGCATCAGGATCATTTATATCTTGTATTCGTACTCTTCCTCTTTTGTCTGGCGTTCCAACAATTAAATATTGGTCACCTTTATATCCATAAACAGGAATTTCCATCATTCCTTCTTCAACAAAAGATTGAGCTGCCAATGCTAACTGAGATTGTTGTTCTTCAATAAGACTTTTTATCTCTGTTTTAACTTCGGCTGGATATTCTTTATAGCTTTCTAAGTCTTCAGGTTTTGCTAAATCTTTTTCACGCATCTCCCCAAATTTTCTCATTGCCATTTTCTTGTGAGCCGGCATAGACTTGTAACCAAAATAAGTTCCAAGTAAGAAAGAATATATCTGGTCTTCAGGAGGAACATCTTCTTGAGGTATAACTGTCATCAAATGGTTAGCCATACCACCAGCAAGAGCTCTAACTCCTTGAGCACCATGTTTAGCCATAGTAGGATTAGTACTATTAACCATTTTATTTAATTGCATGTAGTTGCCTATACCTGAGAAAGCACCACCAGCCACAGAGCCAAACATAAAGGAGGACATCATTTCATCTATACCATGAGTCCAGGAGGAGATAGCAGATGCAGTACCAAGATGCAAAGCATCGTGAAGTATATCTGCTGATTTAGTTCCTTCTTTAAGGAATTTATATGATTTGATTAATTCAGAGCGTTTGGCAACATTACCTGCTCCTTTAAATAAGACATCTGTAAAGGCCATAGGAACTGAGCCACCTGCTTTGGCAAATGTACTAAGTCCTTTTACTCCTTGAAGTGCCTTAGTCCCCGCTGCGAATTTCGTAGGGCCACCAACAAATCCAACTAAGTGTCCCAGACTCTTTGCTACTCGTTCGGGAAAATTCCTCGGATCATCACCGACTGGCAATGTAGTCATACCTTCCACAACACCTTCTACGGCCTGTGAAATTGTTCGACCTAATTTGAAGTCGTCATCGAGAGTATTTCGTCTAAAGTCTAAGTTGTTCTCTTTAGCTAATTTCTCAAGTGAGTCTACTTCATCTTCTGTAAAATAACCAGGTCGAGTATTATATAACTCGAGAAGTAATTGAGGATTCATTTATTTTGAGAGCATTGATTTAGCATTATAGACAGCAGGTATTGTAACCTTATTTTCTAATGCTGCTATTCTTTTTCTTAACTTCTTCACCCTTTGTGTCTGTTGAGCGTCAGATAGTGCCGTATCTAATTCAGCCATTTGATTGGCAATAGCTGCTTGATTTTGTGGCCTACCCGCAATATGAGGAGCAAGGCCTTCTACTTCAGTCATAAATGCCTCTGACTGTTTAAGAGCACCTCTGTCTGCTGCTTCACTACCAAAGGTTAAATCTGCTATTGCTAACCCCATCCCGCCTAAGAACCCTGTACCAAAGGTTACAGGTGCAACAAGTGCTCCTGCACCACCAGAAAGACCAGTAGTTACACCAGCAGTTAAGACTCCGCCTGTAAATGCCGATGCACCAATCCTTGCAGCTCCTTCAAAAAATCCAACATCTGTTCCATAGTCTTCAGGTAATGAAGTAGATGGCATTAGATTTGGATCTATCCTTGTTTGAGATTTAATGTCTTCATATTTATATTCTTCAAAGCCTTGACTTCGATTATACTTATATAAGTCTTGAGCCATTCCTTCGTCAAATTTTAGAAGGTCTTGAGAAAGAGCATCATACTTATAACCAGTATTTGTTTCGAACTGTCTTACTTGTTCTTCAAATTCAGCTTTAGACATAGTCCTTTTAAACTTATTCATTTTTCTAAGTTCTTTAAACTGGGCTTCGTCTAATTTATGTTTTGCTTTAAACTCTTTTCTACGTTGTTTATAAGTTTTATTAAACTGTCTTTGATTTTCGTCCAGACCTTCATCAAATTGTCGCATATCTTCACCAAGAAGACCTAAATGTTTATTCCAATCTTGAAGTAATTTATCATAGTTTAATTTTGTTGTAATATCAAACTGTTCTTTCACTTCTTCAAATTGAGCTTCAGATAAATCTTGTCTACGATTGCTTATTTCTTTGAAATAATCATGTGTACGTTCATCTAAATCATGCTTTTGAGCAAATTCAGTTTGACGTTGATCTAAGTTTTCTTCAAAATGTTCATCAGCCTGGAGTAGAGTTCTATCACGATAATCTTCTACTGCTTTATTTGAACGAATTCTCTCATTTAATTGAGATTTTCTCAAAGTCATTTCTTTTTCGAATTGACGATTTCTAACAACTTCTGCTGCAATTTTAATATTGCGTTCTTCAGCACCTGCTTTAGCAGCAAGTATAGTTTTTTCAAAATCAAATCCGCCATACGGTCCAGTTGCCATAGCTTTTTCCTTTCTTATCTATTTTGCCAAGAGGAGTAATTACCTGCATCTGGCTCTGGAGGTTCAAAGCCTCTATTCTTACTTTTCCAGTCTTGCCAATCTGTTATCTCTCTCATCCATCCACCTGGCAACATATTTCTTGGTCCTTCATTTCGAGTATTATCAAGAGAGAATCTTTGCATTGGGTTATTTCCAAGCATGTCCATAGGATTAATAGCTCCTTTTAGTTGAGATACTCTTTGGTTTATATAATCCATATTAGGCATAGGCATATTTGTTGGATTATTGTTTCCCCCAAAACCTAATAAACCTAAACCACGTTTCAATAACCCAGGTTTAGAAGATGCAGCGGCAGATGCGGGATTTCCCATCATTGTATTTGCGATACCCATAGCACCTTTATTTGCTAAACTTTGCATTCCAAGACCACCAGCTAATCCGATGGTACTATTTAATAATCCTGTCGCTATATCTGAATGGGATTTTGATAAGTCTGCTCCCTTTGACATAGCTTGTGTAGCCTGTCCTGTGAAACCTTGAGATGATCTTTGAAGATTAGCGCCAATTTCTGCACCTTGTCTATAAAGTCCTGAAAAGAATCCAGAACTTGCCTCTCCAAGTCTTTGCTGGGAACCTATGTTTTGATTTATAAGACTTGCAAAGCCTCCACCAGCTCCTTTAGCTGCAAAATTTTGTGTTATATTTCTTCCAGTAGCACCAGCCGCATCCATGTGAGTACGACCAAAAGACTGCATAGCATTGTCATACCAATCGCCTTTACCTGTTAAGAAACCCTTGCCACGGCCAAACATGTCTGATGCATATCCCATCAATTCTTGACCTTGACCTTTCATCATGGAGGCATCTTCTTTTATTTGATCCCATCCCATTGCCTTTGAAAGCATACTCATAATATCATCTCTTTCTTTTTTTTATTCAAAAGTTACTAAAACAAATCTATCATACGGTGAAACACTATTCTCTGGACTAAAGCTATGGTTGGTTCCAGATATATGTTCTTTGCTAAATACATAGTCATTTGCATTCGTACTCCTATTTTGAATACGACTTACATATAATGAACCAGCATTCGCTTCATCTATCTCAATAGTCCAATCATCATTCTCATGTAAAATATCTGAAGAAGTATTATATGTTTTTGAAACATAGTAATCAGATCCTCCTGCACTTGATCCCATATAATCACCAACATCTCCGTTACTTGGAACGGATAAAATAAGATGAGCATATTCCGAAGTACCACTACCACTCAAGAATTGAACTTCATCAAAACTAATAGTCCCTATTTTAAAATCATCCCACATACGGGTTTGTGTACCAGTCGTACCACGACAAGTATTACCTAATCTTGTTTCGTTTGTATGACCGGCATTGCCACCTGCTATATGACCTAATTTACCTAATCTAAGATTTGACGGTGTATTTAACGGCATTTCAATTCGTCCAATTCTTCTTTTAATTCTTTAATAGACTCGATTAATACTGGGACTAACTTAGAATAGTCAACTGTTAAATAAGTCCCGTCTTCAAAATCAGGAACTTCACTTACTACCTCTGGTATAATTTCTTTTACTTCTTGTGCTATAACACCAATATCATGTTTCCCATCTCTTTTTTCTTTCCAATCAAAATCAACTCCACGAAGTTTTAATACATCGGATAGTCCATATTTAATGTCTTTTATGTTTTTCTTTAATTTTTTATCTGAACCTACTGAAGTAGAATATGCATAAACATCTGCATCAGCATGAAAATTGCCCGAACTGTCCATCATATATTTAGTAGTGGTATCGTATCTTATATAGTAATTCCCAGTTTCCCAATCTTGATAGGCATCGGAATTATTATGATGAAATCGTATTCTGGATGCAGTATCGTCAGTATATCCGTTAATCCATAAATTATCAGCTAATTTTATATCGGCAGTAAAAGTTGTAGTTCCAAAACTTGAATGACTATGATTCCCAACTGCCGCATCAGAGGCTCCTGTTCCGAGGTCTGCATAAGCAGCGTTACCAAGACTAAGAGCTGTTTTTATTTCAGCTATTGTAGTAACCCCTGTTCCACCTCGTGCAACTGCTAATGTGCCACTTGTAATATTTCCAGCAGAATGATTATGTGAAGATGCGGCAAAATCACCAGAGGCTGATAGAGCTGCGGTTCCCAAGCCTAAAGAGGCTCTACCAGTAACATCATTTAATCCAGTATCACTTCCATCCCAATGAAAATGATCAACATCTGGAGATGTGTTTGTAATAGTTACTGCTCCTGTTGCAGCACTTACGCTTATACCATTCCCAGCGACTGCTGAAGTAACATAAGAATGACCATGATTCCCAGCAGCTACATTAGTTGAACCTGTTCCTACATTTTTGGTAGCAGAATCACCTAATCCAAAAGCAATACGAGCTTCAGAGGCATCACTACCACCACTACCACCATTAGCCAATGACAATGAAACACCAGTCCAGTTTGCATTGCTTACTGTTGTTCCAGCGGCTGATATCTCTAAATATGAATCTTGCTCACCACCAGCATTATTTTTATCTAAAGTAATATTGGCACCAGCTTTTAAAGAGTACATTTTTATTTCTTGAGTAGATAATTCTTTAAATACTCCTGCATATCCAGTTGTGGTTGGCAAGGAAGAATCGGCTAAAGTATTTGCTCCAGTCACTACAGGCAAATCTGCCCATTGACCAGTTCCAGATCCATTATGTTTTACATATTGGCCAGTAGATCCACCAGAAGGAATATGTTTATTACCATCACTTGTTGGGTGAGTATAGATATCATGATTTAAAGAATTAGAGTTGGCTTTTGTCCCCATAGCAGATACTGCGTTTGCATTGGTATACTTATCATGATTTAAGGCGTTAGAATCGCCTTTTGTTCCCATAGCTGATACTGAGTTTGCATTCGTGTATTTGTCGTGATTAAGAGCATTAGAATCGCCTTTTACACCCATTGCTGATGTTGCATCAGAGTCTGCATATCTTACATGGTTCAAATCGTTGGAATTTCCTACAGATCCCATAGCCGATACTGCATTTGAATCTGAATATCTTGTATGATTTAAAGCATTTGAATCACCTAATGCACCCATAGCCGTGACAGCCTCAGCATTGGTATACGAAGTATAATTCCCAGTATTAATAACTGGACTTCCACCTTGGTCCACACTCCAATCAACCGCTCCACCACCAGTAACATATTCTAAAGTATCACCTTTTAAATATAAACGAGTTTTCCCCCAACCTCCTTGAGTTCTACCTTCTATATAATATTTTGTTGACTCTGTATCATAAAAAATACGAGTGTCACCAGACTTTCCTTCGCCTTCAGTACGACTATCATAGGTAGATGCTTTATTTACGGCTTTTGAAAGACCATTGATTTCATCATATATCTTATCAACTGCTCTTTGGACATCTTTATCCTGGACTTTTGGTGGAGTTTTCTTTGACATTATTTAACAGGTAGCCTTCTATAGATAACTCCAATAGCGTCTGTTTTATAATCTGTAGCAGGGCCAGTAGTATTAGTTGCCTGTAGACTTATCTTCAAAGACTTGGCTTTTGTTGAAGACAATGAAAGTTCGTTTGATGATTGATTTACAGCAGTAGGCAAATCTGCTGAATCAAAAGCATGTGATATTTTTATATTTGCTCCACCGTCCCCTACTGTTTTTATCTTATAGTACATTTTATCAATAGTGTCTGTACCAAGAGTTATCTCTTTAGTATCATATTGCCAACTTCGTTTATTAGATCCAGAGAACATTTGTAGCAACTTACTGTTTTGAGCCATTAGCACATCACCATCTCTTCCAGTAATCATTGCCTTAGGTTCAGTTGAACCAAGCTCAACAAGATCCCATCTGGTCATTCCAAGACTATAGAGCCAAGCAAAATAATTACTGCCATATTTAAAGGTGACAACAAAAGCATTTCGTTGGCCATCAAAAGCAATCTTAGGCTTATAAGATTTATCTCTATTCTGCCAGGAATGATTATCACCTCTAAGAATTGGATTGCCTACTGGTTTTGGATTATTTCCAGAGTGTATATAAATGTTATTATAGTCAGCAATACACATCCCAAACTCTGTTACATAGAAAGAGTCTGGACCTTCACAGCCTACACCATTAAATGTATCTTCGATATACATACCATCACCATTGATCCGATAAGTATTGTTTTCATCAAAAGCATATAGTCTTCCATTAAATGCTGCTAATGCAGTTGGAGTCGAAGGTAAAATGAGAAAGTCTGTAGTAACATTAAATTGGTCAAATCTAAGAGGCCGACTTTTAAATATATAATTTGATCCATCTTCCAGATCTACATGAAAACATTTAGCAGTAAATAAATGACCATTTAACTTTGCTGATAATCCATAATGGACAATTGTATTTCTTATATTTTCAGCAATACCTGTTAAAGCCTCATAACTGGTACCAATAGTTCCATTATCAAATACTAATTTTTGCTTTGTAGTAGAACCTGTCCAGGTTGTATTAAGAGGAATGGACTCTACTAAACGATAGAAAGATGTTTCTGTCGTTCCTGAGGCAATACTCTCTGCCCGATAAAGTTGAATATTGGTAGCCCTCTTGGGAATAGCAGTCGTTGTTACATCTAAGGTTACCTTTTTAGTTTCAGAGGTTCCAGTATTACTAATAAAATTTGGGATGCATAATGGAGATTCTTGATATCCATCATATAGATAGCTTACTTTGTAATAATATTTCTTTGTGCTATCTAAAGAATCACCACCATTATCCACGATAGTGATCGCAATATCCATTTGTCCAACCTCTACTTCACCTGAAAATCCACTACTCCAGGTTATTCGTGATAATTTAAAGCCTCCAGATACAGCATTGCTCCCCCAAATATATTTAACACTACTTATTGTTTCTTTCAGTAAAGCAAAACCACTTGACAATTTTGTATAAGGTGAAGAATGCGTTGCACTCCCAAACAAAGCTGCTCCAGCACCTCCAGTTGATTCAAGTTGAGCCCACCTACGAATTTGAGGTGTAGCACTCCTTACTGCTATAAACATACCGTCTGAATCATTTAGAAGTCCGTCAATAGGAACTCCTGTTAACTGGTCTAATGACCATACATAATAAGTTCCATTTGTAGCGTTATATGTTTCTGTAATTACAAAAAGAGCATTATCAAAATCAACATAACCGTTTGGCGATCCAGCAACGTATTCAGGATTACCTGCAGCTCCACTATATCTATAAACAAAATCATAGTCAGTATCACCTGTATCAAAAAGTCGTGTATCAGGTGATTTCAATTTACATACCCATCCAACAGTAGTTGAGTTTATATAAGCAAGTGACCTTTTATATGTAGCAGTTACTCGTTGATTTGTAGTTGTTTCTTCCCAAGTACTATTACCAACATTGAATTGGACACGAACCCATTTGAACTGGCCAGTAGATTGATAATCAAGATCAGGTGTTCTATCTGTCATTGTCAAAGAGCCTGAGCCTGATGGCTTATCAGAGTTCATTAGAATAATTGAACTATCAGGCTCTGTTAAATCACCATCTTTATATGCTGCATACCATATCTTATTACTTGTTTCTAACATATCAGAGAGGTAAAACCCTGAAGGTAAGGTAAAAGAATTAAATAGATTACTTGCTACAATAGTTAAATCGCTTTTCCTAATTTGTAGTATACTATATATTCCAGTAGAACCTCTTGAAACAACCCACATATCATTACTGTCTTTATTGATTATTCCATTTAATTCACCAATTAGTTTTCGAGCAACAATAGATCCATCAGATACTTTAAATTTGTATAAATAAGTATCACGAAGACCAAATCCATAAAAATAGGTTTCATCTGTAATATAGTTATATATTTCTGGAGCAGATCCCCCAGGTGGTGTGAGTTCAGCATTTTCAACCTGTATCCCTGAGTATGTTGTGCCAAATTGAGGTTCAGTAACAATACCTGCCCATTGCGGATAATCAGAAGAAGTATTTCCTGTTCCTATATGAACTTCTTTATTATTTGATACAAAAGCCAGTTTATCAGTACTGGCTGTTATTGATGTTCCCGTCCCTGCGGTTTTATTGCCATATAAATCATTGACATTATTGATATACTTAACGCTACTGTCAGTATAATTGTGTACAAGATGATGAACCCCACTATCATTAACAATCCCCAAAGTGTTTGCTTCAAGACTTGCAATATGTACCCCGTCTTCTGGAATCCCTCTTAGTTTTCCATTCTCTGTATGTGGGTCAAGATTTTTACTATAACTTGATGCTTCTTTTGGTATATCATGTTCAGAGGGTGTAGTGACTGTACCTGTAAGAAACTTTGTTAATTCATGAACTTCTTTTGGCATTAGACTTTGTTTTCTTCTTCTTAGTTTTTAAGGTTTCTCTCCGAGTTTGATCTATTGAGATACCTTCTGCTTTTTTTCCTACTCCATTACTCGTTACCATCTATCTCATCTCCCCATAGAGTTGTTCTTCCGTCATGTATCTCCACGACTTCCAATCTAAATTTGTTATCTTTAAACCAATGAATAACACCAAAGGCATGACACCAATTGTGCAAACGCCCTTTTAGCCATCTATTCTTTTCTCTACTCATATCTTTTAAACATCCCATAGACCAGGATCCTATCGTACCACCCAACTTAGTAAGAGTATGCCTCTGTATGTCGTGTGTATGTCCATAGATAATATTCTCACCATAAGTTTCCAGATGCTTCTTTGCATGATATGTTGTTGTGAAAGCTCCATGTATAAAAGTTGCTTTTCCTATTTTCAAAGGTTCATTGTATTCAAGATACTTATAGCCTCTATCTTTCCATTTACAGGCTTTACGAAATGTATAATCAGCCATATATGGATATCGCTCTACAAAAGCATCTAACCATTCATCATGATTCCCAGCACAAATATATCTTTGATTACATTTGACTTCGTCTAATACTTTATCAAATTGATCCAAGCCTTCATTAACGGCTTTAATTTCTTCGTCAATTATAGGCAATTGGTATTCCAAAGGCGGTTGTTTGATTTTCTTATACCGCCAGGCCGATACCGATTGCCATTCCCCAACATCTCCAAGATTTATGAAGATATCAGGCTTTACCTTTTTAATAGCCTTTAATACTACATTTACTGCTCTTTGGGAATGGATTGGAAAATGTTGATCTGGAACTATAAAGCCAGTTTTCTTAATCATTTAATCCATCCATTTCTGGACTGCTTCAATCCATTTTTTAGGCTGTCCCTTTCCTCCCTCTGTATTGTAGTATTTTTTCCAATACTTAGCCTTTCCTTCGGTTGTATTGGGTAATCTTTTTGGAACTCTCCAATATTTTAATCGGCAATGAACAATCCCTGCCCTAATAGATGATTCTAAAATGTCAGCCCATAAGCTTTCATCGTAAGATTGCCAATATTTAAGGTCAACAAGACTTGCATCGGCACATTTTTTCATCAGTGTCTTACGATGAGAAAGATAGTGCTGAAGGTTGTCTATGCATGTTTTCGGTTCAATCTGATAGAAGCCTTTCGCTGGGCCAGATCCAAGTTGAGTTATATACTTATACCTGGATTCAACAATACCAGTAACCAAAACCATCTCAATTGCATCATCAGAGGCATACCGGCTTCCCATGTCTTTTAATGTTCTTTCTATCAAAGACCTCATTTGTGTGAGGCTAATCATAAACTTTCGAGTAAAGTCTTGACTTCTTCCCAGACTTCATCGTCTTTTTTAGACTTAGTTGCCCCAACTGCATAGTCGCCAATCATGAGGAGTAAACCTACCATCCCATGTTTTCTGACCATCTTTTTTATGATTCTTTTTAACATATTTATTTCTTTCCAACCATCTTATAAATGGCCTTTTTAACGGATGTCCACAACAAATCGTCCCAAGTAGACGGTGAAAGGGCTACTGCCTTGTCTATTGCAAGTATGCAAATAATGACATATTCCCAATTCTGGACTAAAATATCTACGACTTCTTTCATTAGTATATCTCCTTTAGTATGAAGTGAATAAGAGCAGGAACAACTACAACTGCAACTGATCCCCATGTTTTTATTTTAGCTATATCCACTTGATGTTCTGTAACAGAACCGTTTATTCGTTCAAGGTGTCTTTCAATTTTTGATGTTTCTTTAAAAAGAGTTTTCAACTGTTCTTCCTGTTTGCTTAATTGGCTCAATACTTTTTCCTGAAACCTTTCAACCTTCATGTATCTGCTCACTTATCTTATCCCAATGTTTAGATGCGATAGTTAAAATGGCAAAAAAGACAATATAGGGGACCAGCGGAGAACCATGAACCGCCACTGTAATTAAACAGCATTCTACCAAGAGCAAACTGGTCCCCAAAAGTTTCATTTTTTCTTTTCTTCCTTCTCACTATCTAATTCAGCTAACACTTTTACGCTTCCTTGGATCTCAACCATTCGAGTTCTCAATTGGTTTGCTCTTGCTTCGTGTTGCTGTAATTCGCCTGTAACTTCTTCATATTCTTTCGTCAATGCGTCCTGCTTTGCTTTTATGTTCATTTGTCCATTCTCCCTTTTAGGTAGTTAATAGCATCGGATACATCATTCAATTCCTGAAGGATGTCTTCATGCCGACGGTCACGGATTTCGTCAGACCTATTCCAACGATCAATAAGTTTAATAACTATGTCTTCTATTTCTCGTAGTTTTGACATAAGTGTTGTTCTTAAAAATTGTATCATTCCAATGAAGAGTAAAATAACAACACCAATTGCTCCATATTCTGCATATGCTCCGAATGGATTCATTCATGCTCCATTGTTTATTCTCATTGCTTTTAAATATATGTTCATTTCTTCTGCTTTTAAATCGGCAGTCATTGCTAATAATAAAATCATTACTAACAACAAGACTACCCAGTATAAACATCTAAAAAATTCTTTATCATCATTCTGTCTTATCATGGTTTTTTCAAACCAAGCTTCTGCATTAAACTTCTATTCTCTTCTTCCAATACTTCCGCATTGTGTTCCAGTTCTTCAACATGCTGTTTTTCAATGTCATGCATCTTAGAGGTTAGTACAACCAATTCTTCATGCATATCCCCTATACTTCTATCAATACTCGCAAATTTCATCTGTATCTGATAATACGCTGCTATCATCATAGAGATACCGATCATTGCCTTTATTAAGAAAGCTATTGATATGTGGACCTGACTATCAGCACTAATTCCCTTTGCCATCTCTAAACCTTATTATCTCTTCTTCAATTCTTCTCAATTTCTCATCCTGCCTGACATCAGAAGGGATAGGTAAATTTTGCATAGCTTTCATTTCTTTTAAAGTTTGTCCATTCATATTCGATTGATGCTCAATAAATTGTAACCGAGCATTTAATTGTCCATATCCATAAACCATAGCAGCTATAAAACCAATTGCCTGAAGTAACATTGGAACACTGATATTTAAGCTACTGCTCTCTGATAATGGTTTTGACATTATTAACCTTTTTCATTGCCATCCTATCCCAGTTACAAATGCGATTGTTGTCCATATTCCAAATGCGATTAAAAACCTCGCATATAGATTTCCAAATTTTTGATTCATTATGCGTTCTCCAAAGCTATTACTTTTGCTGTTAAATCGTTCACCGTTTCAACAAGGCAACTAATTACTGCTGAAACATCTCTACCGTGTTCTGCTTTTGCATACTCGTGTAACTTTGAATGGTCAAGTTGCTTCTCTTTATCGTTTTTGTCATAATCATCTAATCTTTTATGAGATGCTAATACATCATAAGCAATCTTTAGCGTTTCAGGATATGGAGTCCTGTCAGTAAACGAAGTTGCTGAAACATCTCCTACAACATAAAGTTTTTGGTCAAACATCAATCCATAAGTTGTGCCATTCTCAGGATGAACCTGTATAGTAAAAGACCCATCGGCAGATTCCATTGTCAATCCACCGTCCCATCCATTATTATGAGCCTTTAGACTTAATGTAGCGTCTGCATTAGATGCACCATTAAGTTTTACCTTCCCAGCAAATGTGGCGTTTTGTGAAGTATCAAGAGTCAAGGCTGTGGTTGAACCATTAGTTTTAATATATATATTTGCTGAAGATTGTGCAATCAAGTCAGACCCAGTTCCATATATTACTTCGGCTGAATCTCCAAATTGAACACCCTCATTAGCTGGTAAAACTACAGCCCCAGCAAATGTGGTGGTGGCATTACTTAAATTAAAATTAACAATATCAACCGCACTATTAAAGGCATCATTTGGAGCATCTATGTAACCGAGGTCATTATTAACATACATTCTCAATTTCTTTGTATTAGAACTCCCAGTTGAATCTTCAAGCATTAAAGCAGACTCACCCCCACCACCTGCACCCGTTATATGAACACGAGTTTCAGGAGAAGCTTCCCCAATGCCGACATTACCAGCACCAGTTATAGTTAAAGCGGTAGTATCTGTGCTACTGGCGTGACCTATTACTTTGAATACTCCGCTGTCATTATTCAAAGAAAAATCCCCGTGACCATCTGTTGTAGAACCTCTTTGCAAATAAATATCAACACTGTCGTTATCTGTTGATTGTATGGTAAGTCTTTGAGCACCTGCACCAGAAATGTCTAAATGGGAATCTGGACTCGTAGTACCAATGCCGACTTTACCTGATGAGTCAATAAGCATTTTTGTTGAATTATCTACTGTAAATTCAAGCGTACTACTACCACTACCCGCACCTAAATCTGCTTCTATTTTTAGAGAACCATTTGTATTGGTTAATTGAGAATATGAACTGGTGTTTGTATCTACCATTCGAATATTAGGGTCATTCTCAGATATTATTAAATCTCCAGTCATAGTCCCACCAGCTTTAGGCAAGGCTGCACTTATCTGAGTCTGAGCATTACTGGATAGAGTATTTATATATTGAAATTCAGTATTAGTAACTGTACCATCAGCTAACTTAACTGCATCAAGTCCAGTGGCTACGTGGACATTATCTATACTTCCATCAGCGAAATCAGCACTATCAATAGCATCATCTGCCATCTTCGCATTAGTAATTGCGTTGTCTGCTATTCCACTTGTTTTAATTTTTGTGAGTGCCATTATGCGTTCTCCAATGCTTCTACTTTAGCTGAGAGTTCTTTTACTGCCTCTATAAGAATTGGTATTATTCCAAATACATTAGCTGATTTACAAGGACTTTCATCAATATCTACTAAACCATTGTTACTAACCAAATCTGGAATAACAGACTCTAATTCTTGGGCGATAACTCCATATTGAGTACCCGATGGCATTTTATCATCTATCCACTCAAATGTTCTGCCCCTTAAAGAATTAACTACTGTTAAAGAATTTGCTATATCTGATATGTTTTCCTTCAACCTTTCATCAGAGGTCACAGTACCAGCAGCGATTGTTATAACTCCATTATCCGCAATTTGGAACCGATTACCTGAAGCATTCTCAATTTTGAAAAGGTCATCAGTTAAAGCAAGTATATCCCAATAATTACTTGCTGCACCTGATTCAAGTCGATAGTATGCGTGAGAACTGGAGTGATACAAATGAAGCTGTCGTGCTGGGTCTGCTGTTCCGATGCCCACACTCCCACCTGTTTTCCACACCATATGAGTATGGTCATCACCTGCTTCGTCACGAATCTGCAAAAAGCCATCTGCCTCCATTTGTCCAAGTCGCCACTTAGTTGTCCCAGCAGTCTGCCAATGAACACCGCTATCATAACTTGCTGAAGCTCTATCAATCTGAAGAGCAGCGTGATTTGTAGCATCAATTTTCATAGTACAATTAGTACCTGAAAATGTGGCGTTGCCTGAGCTATCAGTTGACAGCCAAGCACCTCCATTTATTTCAAATCTAAATTGACCAGTAGAACCACCTGCATTAAGACTTAAATTTTGGTCTGAACCTCGTATAAAATGTCCTGCATCTCCAGTACCTCGACTACTGATATATATTCTTCCATCTGTATTATCATCGTTTATATGAGCGTCACCGTGTACTGTTAAACCCCCAGCAAATGTGGCGTTCTGTGATGAGTCAATGGCGAGAGCAGTAGTAGCATTCGTAGCAAAATTCATAGCATTACTACCATTATCATAATTTATATAACCAATATTATTATCACCACTATCTCCAAAAGACATTGTAAGTGAATGAGCAGTTCCTCCTATTATAGTCATCCCTGTATGTCCACTTCCTTCAATAACAAATTCATCTGAATCAGAAGACACAGAAGCACCACTATCAGCACTTTTAACGTGAAGTTTGCTTAATGGAGAAGTTTCGCCAATGCCGACATTGCCTGCACCATCAATAGTCATAGCGGTTACTGCAGCATCACCAGTTTTGAATACCATTTTTTGAGATGCAGCAGTATCGTGATGGTCATATATAATTTGACCTCTTCCAGAACTCCCTGACAAAAAGTTAAGAATAGAATCGTGAGTCTGGTCTGTGTCTGAAGCTATTTGAAGCTGACAATCTCCATCAGAAGAGTAGAATCTTGCTTCTACTGTTCCAGTACCTAATAAATTGAAATTATGAGTAGGAGCAAGTCCAACTCCTAAAGAAGAACCTACTCTGGTAATAGAAGTCTGAGCTGCTTGAGTAACTGTTAACGCAGTACCACTTGCATTACCAGTAACATTACCAGTTATACCACCTACAAAAGTACCTGTGATTGTTCCACCATTAGTAACATTCTGACTACCAAGATTGATAGCCCCTGACATTGTACCTCCTGCAAGAGGTAGATAATTTTCTGTATCAGTAGTCCAGGTGAAAGTGCCATCGCCATCGGATGCCAGGACTTGACCGGAGGATCCATTTCCACTTACATTTAATTCAGCAGCACCTATAGATCCTTGACCTACGGATGCAGATTGCCCCATTAGTATTCCATAAAACTCTACACCAGAACCAGGAGCAGAATCAAAGGTGATTGTAGAACCACTTACTGTATATGCATCGCCAGGGTGTTGGACCACTCCATCCAATGTTATCAATAAGTTGTCTGCTTGAGGAGTTATATCAACGGTACCTATTTTTAAAGTATAGGTAGTACTCGAACTCATAGTAAGGTCATCTATAACATAGAATGTCCCAGCGTTGGTTGGTGCATGTCCTATATATGGCATTATGCGTTCTCCAATGCGGTCACTTTAGTTTCAAGTGTTTCAATTTTTTCCATAGCCTCTTGTAAGGCTTTTATTGCTTTCATATATATAATTGAGTTTTTAACTGTTTTGACCATTTCACCATCACCCGTTCTATCAAATTCATCTACCAACCCAGTCATTCCACTTTCTTCTACTTCTTGAGCAATAACACCTATCATTGTTTTTTCAATGCCAGTTTCAACATATTCTTTCAATTCATAATTTCTAATTCTTAATGCTTTTATATCATCCCACTGTGAATTAGCATCTACAATATTTGTTTTTAAATTTCTATCTGAAAGATTACCATATGAATTAGTTGCACTAAGTACATCACCATTACCATTAACCGCAAAAATATTTGAACCAACTCCACCAACGGCACTATAAACTCTAAACTGAGTTGCACTTCCATTACTTGACCCACCAGTACAATGTAAAGCTTCGTCACCATCAGAAAAGAATTTTGCGTGTCCGTCTTTAGTAATACCAAGCCTATAGGTATCTATAGTATTATCCTGACCATCAGAACTCATAATTTGGAAATCACCCCAAGCCTGTTGGTCATTATTTATCTGCCACGACCTTGAATCCCCTTGTGCTGCATTTATATGCCATTTGATTTTTTTTGAACTTGAAAAGGTTAGTGCTGCAGAGGGGACTGTGACTCCAATGCCGACATTGCCACCTAATGGACATAGTAATAAATTATCGTGACTTACATTTGTAGTGCAGGGATATATAACTCCAGCATTTGCAGTTGTATCATATCCAATTTTTAGGTGCTTTGCACTACTCGTAGCCCCTTGTATATCAAGTTGCATATATGTAGAACTATCACCATAAGTAGCATCTCCTTCAATGGTTAGCGGAGCAGTCGGACTCGCAGTTCCAATGCCGACCTTTCCTCCACCATCAATTATAAAATGGTCGTGACCACCAACATCAGTTCCGTGACAAGTTATTTTAAATTTATCACTATCAGAATCATCTATCCCCATTATAAAAGAAGCAGCTGAACCATCACCTCTTATACCAAAACCTAATGTTGGGTCTGCTTGTGCATTTATATATAAAGTAGTTGGTGGGTCGTTTGTAGCCAATGTACTTGCTTCATCTATAAAGGCATTACCATCAATATGAAGTTTGGCGGCTGGACTCTCTGTGCCAATGCCGACACCTGTAGAATTAATAGTCATCCTTCTTGATGAACCAGCAGTAAAAAACATATCTTGAATATCGTTGCTATACTCAATTTTACCAGTCACAGTGCCAACGGCTTCCGCAAAGAAGATATTTCCTACTGTATTTGATTGTGAAATGATTGTTATGCCGTGTGCTCCAGTGGTATTTCCTATTGTTAAATCAGTTGCTCCAGAAACTGTTGCCACATTTGCCCCAGTACCAATGCCAACCTTACCTGCTGAATCAATCCTCATACGTTCAGCACTATTAGTATCTATTCTAATATAATTACTGCCTGTATGACCATATAGCCTTTCTGCTCCACTACCCCATCCTATATTTGAGGTTGTTGGAACGTGAAAATCCCCACCTGCCGTTATAGCCCCTGAGGAAGTAACTGCTCCTGCATTCCATACACCAGTTGTAATTGTCCCTACTGAAGTAAGTGAACTTGCAGTTACTCCACTATTAAGAGTCGAACCTGATAATGTACCAGCAGCTGCCGTTACTGTAATCGCTGCAGAACCATTAAAGTTTACACCATTAATAGCCCTTGTAGTTGTAAGTGTAGCCGCTGAACCTGTAGTATTCTGATTAAGAGTTGCGACTCTAGCTGCTGCTAAAGTACCAGAAGATATATTGGAAGCATTAGTTGTATCAGTCGTAGCAGAAGCTACTAGACCATGAGAACCTGCTACGGAAGTAAGAGCACCACTTATCTTAGAAGTGGCAATCGCTGCCGAAGCATTGATATCAGCATTTACAATTACGCCATCGTCAATATGGGACGACAATATAACATCATCACCAATCTTGATCGCTGATTTGGCAGGTTCATTTCCCCAATAAGCCACTAGGTAATCTCCATAAGCGAGAGCGTGCAGTCCATAGAACTTGCTGCACTAGCGTAAGCCTTTAATATATCACTAGCCTCCATTACGATCTTATTACCAGACATCATCTCCAAAGCACTACCAGAAGGAACAGGAGCGTTTTTTAGTAAGGTAACATTATCTCCGTCATTATTAGTTAATGAAACTGTTGCAGTTATCGAAGCCGATGCTGCAGTATTAGCCAATGTTACACCGATTAGAACAGCAGTTGTACTGCTAGGACAAGTATATATTGTACTCGGAGATCCAGAAGAACCCGACACATTTAACTTTGTCTTTACTTTAAAAGTATTAGCCATAATTTCTCCTTATCACCCAAGTGCAACTGACATGGCAACTGCATCTGCTAAAGCTTCTGCTGCTAATGTTGTACTGTCTTTTATTTCTTGTATATTACCTGATGAATCCTCAAAGAAGAGCTTTTTATCAACAGTATTAATAGCTAATTCACCAGCAGCTAAATCATCTGCATCTGGAGATCCTGTTCCGTCAGTTTTCCTCTTTAAAAGAAGAATATTAGCCATTAATAAGCTCCTCCATCTAGAGTTGCGTTATCAACGCTTGCACAACTGATCCCAGCCAAAGCATAGCCATTATCTGTAGCTACTGTACTAGTAGGTTCTGTTCCTGCTCCTTTAAAAAATGTCCAAACATCATTGCTTTGTTCATTATAGATGCCTTTATATTTTGTACCAGATGCAACATATTTAGCATAGATCCCAACATCAGTAGAGTTAGCAGCATTCGTTGCTGCAAGTTTTATATTGACATCTCCGATAGCTACGCTGGAACTAGTTGTGGTCGTTGTCTCGCCATTTACTGTAAGGTTCCCTGCGATTGTCACATTATCGGGAAGCCCTATCGTTATCGCATTCGCTGATACAGCAGTAGTCACTTCATTGCTAGTCCCGTTAAAAGTCATCGTTTCACCAAGAGCAACTGCATCACTAGATCCGCTGTCTGCAGCCATTGTAATGCTTGGAGTTGCCAATTTTGCATTTGCAATTGAACCAGCCAGATGAGCATTATCTACTGCACCAGCAACAATTTCAGCACTATCGACTGCATCGTCAGCCATTTTAGCGTTAGTTATTGCATTGTTAGCAATCGTTACAGCTCCAGTGCTAGCCATTGTCATATCTCCGCTTACTGCTTTGTTATCCCAGCTATTAGATCCGTCATATACTAGTACATGACCTGAGCCTGGACCACTTACTACAGTATCGGTAAGTTCTGCTACTGTATGTGCCTGAGCATCGACATATGCTTTTATGCTTTGTTGGGTAGCAAGCTTCACATTGGAATCTGAACCCATTGCATCCTCATCGAGGATAGGAGCGCCAACCCAATTTGCAGTATTAGCGCCAGATGCGATCCAAAATCTTGAATCACTTGTATTGTATAGAGGTTCACCAGCAGCTAATCCACTCGATGGAACACCAGATGAATTCCTCTTAAATTGAATAGTATTAGCCATTAGTATGCGCCTCCATCTATTGTTTTATTAGTTAATTCAGAGGTTCCAGAATTCGTCGGTATATCTCCCGATGCACTGCCCCCTACTGTTTTGTCTTTTAATTGATTAAGCTCTGAGGCGCTAGGTGTAACAAGCGTATCTTGAAGCTTTAATCCTGTGCTTGACCCGTTATGAGTCGAAATATTAATATTGTTTGTACCAACTTCTACAGCAGCTTCAGTGCCATCTCCATCTAGAAGAGCAGCTTCTGTCGCACCAATCCCACCATCAACATGTGTTATTTGCCTAAAAGTTGAAGATATTGTTTGTCCTACTAAAGTTGTTGCCATAATTACCTCATATAATTGCGTATGGTGCTTGGTCTATTACTCTTCTCATTCCACCAAATCTGTTTTTCTGATATTGATAGACCAATCTTTTAAATTCATTCATGTGAAAATTTCTTTTTTCATAATTTGCTTCGTTTTCTGCGTATCTTGC
>VTLG01010968.1_pt1 | contig 56137 bp, 68 predicted proteins | sample 4694571 | NCBI WGS metagenome assembly VTLG01 (sample SAMN12604809, study PRJNA352737) | marine metagenome | biome: ENVO:00000447; feature: ENVO:00000209|ENVO:00000569|ENVO:01000036; material: ENVO:00002151; isolation source: viral sequences binned using virsorter ... | reverse complement strand
GATTGATTATGAAAGTTTTTATTGATATGGATGGTGTTTTATCAGATTTTGATAAACCCATTATTGAAAAATTTGGTACTAAAAAAGAATGGAATAATAAATGGGAACTTCTCCCTGAAGATTTTTTTAGAGTGCTCCCCAAAATGCCAGACGCGGATGATTTAATAAATTATATTTCTGGTCAATTTGATTGGCATGTTTTGACCGCGATCCCTAACGACTCTGGTTTTCCCGAATGTCGCATACAAAAAATGCAATGGATTTTCGAACACTATAAAGTATATCCCGCAAGAATACATTGTGTTTTTCAAAGAGAAAAACAATATTATGCTGTTGAAGAAAATTTATCCCCAAATATTCTGATAGATGATTGTGAATCAAATATATCTGAATGGAAGTCAAGTGGTGGTATTGCGATTTTACATACATCCACAAATGATAGTATAAGAGAATTGCAACAGTTAGGATTTTAATTGATTTGTGCAGGAATAGATTATTCTACAACCAGTCCGTGTATTTGTGTATTTAAAAAAGATGGAACAATTAATCCTATTGATTGTAATTTTAGTTTTTTTGCTTTGGATAAGTGGAGGCCTAGGTGGTCCGCCCTTCAAAATGTAAATGTGTATAAATTTCCTAAAGATTTAAAAAGTATAGATAGATATCAGTTTTTAGCTGATTGGACTATAGAGCAATTACGTTGGTATGACGGTAGGGTTAAGCAGGTTATATTAGAAGATTATTCTTTTGGATCAACAGGCAGAGTTTTTCATATCGCGGAAAATGTTGGTATTTTAAAATTAAAATTAAAACAGAATGGTTTCCGCTATGAAACTATTCCACCAACTGTTATTAAGAAGTTCGCAACGGGTAAGGGAAATTCTAATAAAGAAGCAATGTTAGAAGCATGGAATGCAGAGCCGAATACTTTTGAATTAGTTCAAGAAAATGGCAACCCTGCAACCGACATTGTTGATTCTTACTTCCTTTGTAAATATGGGGCTACTCAGTGAATATATTAATATCTCGAGTATGTGCAGTAATTTTCTCAATTTGTGCTTCTAAAATCTCTCTTCTGCCGGGCCAGTATATATATTCGTTAGTTGAAGACTTTGCTAAATTATTTAACAAAGGAACGATTAAATCTTCAACCTCTTTCATCTGTCGTTCATATTCTTTATTTAATTTTTCTTTATGTTTATCAATATCTTCATAATGATAGTCCAGCAAACTCCAGATTTTATTTACAGTCCCTTCAACTTCTTTTATTTGTCCAGCCTTGGCTTTTTCAACCGCAGCACTAACTACTTGCTCTTCAGGTTCTTTAGCAGCCGAAGTAAATTCTTGTTCACTAACTGTACTAAAACCAAAATCATTTAATTCTTGCATGAATATACCTTTCTATGGAATTACAATTTACTAATATATTTAGGACAGACGAGACTAACATAGGCGATTCGTATAGTACTCCTACAAAATATTTTGACTTACCAGGAAATCAAAAAGATATCTTTAAATTAGAATATGATTATACACCACCTCATGAAAACGTCATTTACGGTGGCGGAGGACTCATAGGACAAATGAGACCAATGTCTCATGTTTTGAGACATCAAAGAAGTTCTAATTATAGATTATATGGATGGGGATTAGGTGAACATATGTATATTTGTTTAGATGAACAAGTACAATGTATACCACCAATGAATATAACTTATCCAGGTTATATAAGATCATTTGATTTATTGGGTATACGAGATCATCACCCACATATATATCAAGCAATACCAGCCGCAAGATGGGTTCCCTGTGCGAGTTGTATGCATGAAGCTTTTGATAAAGAATATGAAGTTAAATATGATATTGTATTTTTTACCCATCAAACTCTTCCTATGAATGTTATTCATGGCATGCCTTCGCAAACTTGGGATTATCCTCATAAAGGAAACAATGAAATCAATTTTGAAGAAACAATAGAATTTATTGCGAGCGGAGATATTGTAGTTACAAATTCTTATCATGGTGCTTATTGGGCAACACTTTTGGGAAAGGTTGTTGTAGTTTTTCCTTGGTGTTCTAAATTTTATGGTTTAAAGCATAAACCCCTATATTGCCCTACAACTGATTGGTGGAAAACTATACAAGATAAAGAACAAAGACAGTATAAAAGTTCTTTAGAAGAATGTAGAGAAGCAAATATAAATTTTCATAAAGAATTAAAAGAACATATTTTAAATAGCCCCAGAACATTCAAGATCGAAGTATGAAAGACATTTATAAAGATAAGACAATTCCTCAAAGAAAAGAAAAGAATATGGCCAAAAATTCTTTTGGGGGAACAGAATTAACAACTTTAGAATTATGGTCGCATTTACCTAAAAAATATAAAACAGATTATCAATGGATAATATCTAGATTATATCCAGAAGATATGCAAGCCATCATACCTAGAATTTGGTGGTTTCATGATTTAGCAAAAGATCCAAGTGGAGGACATGATTATTTAAAAAATAAAGATGGAGTAGAACAATTTGAAAAATTAATTTTTTCGAGTTATTGGCAAATGCATACTTTTCTGGAACAATATGATTTGCCAATGGATCGTTGTGAAGTTCAAAAAACAGCAATATTTCCATTTGAACATTATGAAAAACCTAGAGACGGTAAAATAAATTTAATTTATGCTTCCACACCTCAAAGAGGTTTACATGTATTATGTAATGCCTTACATGAACTCGAAAGAGATGATTGGCATCTACATGTATATTCAAGTTTTCAAATCTATGGGTGGAAAGAAAATGATCAACCATATGGAGAATTATTTGAACATATTGAAAATAATCCTAATATGACCTTACATAAAATTGTTAGAGGAAGGCCTTTAAGAGAAGAATGGAAAGATATGCATATTTGGGCTTATCCATGTATATGGGAAGAAACTTCTTGTAGGACTGCCATGGAAGCAATGTCTTCCAGAACAGCAATGCTTACGAATAGTTTAGGAGCGTTACCAGAGACTTGTTCCGATCATGCTTTTATGTATCCTTATATTAAAGATGAAATAGAACATTGTTATAGATTTGCAGATGAAATAGATAAATTAATGGATACATATTGGGATGATGAAACTCAAGATGTTATAGACCGAGCAAAAAAACATGCGGACAAATATTATAGTTGGGATTATAGAGCTCCTAAATGGATAGAGATGTTTGAACTAATGGATATTGAAGATGAACTCGAAGAACAATCAGATGCCGAAAGAGTAGCAACAGTTCTATGAAAAAAGGATTTACAGCATCCGCCTTTGATTTATTACATGCAGGCCATATTGTAATGTTAGAAGAAGCGAGAAAAAATTGTGATTATTTAATTGTTGGTCTTCATACTAGCCCCGCACACAAAAAAGATTTAGTACAGTCAGTCTTTGAACGATTCATACAATTAAAAGGATGTAAATATGTTGATGAAATTATTCCTTATGAATCAGAAAAAGATCTTAAAAATATATTAAAAACAATAGAAATTAATATTAGATTTTTAGGTGATGATTATTTTCGTGACAAAAAATTCATAACAGGATATAATACATGTATCTTAAAAAATATTGAACTTTATTATTGCAAAAGATTTCATCCTTATTCATCTACCGAACTGAAGAAAAGAATTGTTAGTATGTCAAACACCCCTACGGATTAGTTTTTTCGGGGGAGGAACCGATATTCCAGAATATTATACTGCATCACCCAATGGCGGCCAAGTCATAAGTGCTGCTATCGATAAATCTACTTATGTTATATTAAATAGATTATATCGAGATCAATTTGTTTGTAATTATACTAAAAAAGAAACTGTTAGTTATATTGAAGAAATCGAACATGAATATATTCGCGAAGTTCTCAGACATTTTGATGTAGCACCCGGCCTCGAAATTACAACATTAGCAGACATTCCTTCTGAGGGATCTGGCTTAGCTTCCTCTTCAAGTATCCTAGTTGGATTAATAAATGCTATAAGTACTTGGATCGGAGCGCCAATGAATCAGGTCGATATAGCGCATCTAGCATGTCATATTGAGCTTGAAATCTTAGATAAGCCAATTGGGAAACAAGATCAATTTGCAGTTAGCTATGGCGGTTTTAACCACTTTCGGTTTTTTGAAGATAGTAGTGTAGAAATTGAAGAATTAGGATATGATTCAGAGTTTGAAAAAAAGTTTGTTCTAGTTAATACTGGTCAACATAGACAAGCCTCTTCAATTCTTACTTCTCAGAAAAATTCTATTGAAAAAAAATTAAAAAAATATAATAAAATATATGACCTTTGTACTAAGGGCTTAGATGCATTTGCGGATAAACAGTACGATGATTTTGGTATACTCATGACAGAATCCATGCAAATTAAAAATACTCTGGCTAAAGGAATTACTAATGCCGCAATTAATGCCATTATGCAAAATTCTATTTCTTGGGCAACAGGATGTAAGATATGTGGAGCTGGCGGCGGAGGATATATACTTTTCATGACGGATCATGCTAAAGAGATACATATGAAAAATAGAACTTTAGATACATTTGATGTTGGATTTGATAATCAGGGAACAAGAATAGTGTTTTACAATGAATGATTATATTGTCCTTTTTATCACGCTCCTTCTGGTTGCGATCATGATGTATGCTGGTTATATGCAAAGTGTGGCGCTATGAAAAATAAAAATATATCAGTAAAATGGTCAGATAACACTTTATCAGAAAGTATGCCTGAAATGAAAGCAAATTCGGAAATAGAATTATTAAAGGATACTTCCGGATGGAGATCTCATGTTACTTCTATAAGCAATTCTCTACATTTAGTTTCGGAAAGTCAACTTGATGAACTATTAAAGGGGATTTGGGACCTATATATAAATGAAAAGCAATTTTTTATATGTGGAAATGGAGGAAGTGCGTGTAATTCTAATCATTTTGCACAAGATCTAACTAAAGGAACAATTGAAAATGGACTTTCAAGACCAAGGATCAAAGCTATATCTCTTTGTAACGATATCGGCTTCATTACTGCTACATCTAATGATGATTCTTATGATAATATATTTAAGCATCAACTTGTAGCTTATGCTAATAAAGGTGATGGATTATTAGTACTCAGTGGTAGTGGTAATAGTAAAAATCTTATAGAGGCCGTTGAATGGGCACATTTAAACGGGCTGGCAACTTACGGCATTTTGGGATATGATGGAGGAATTTTAAAAGATAAACTCTTAAATTATATACATATTAATTTAAATCATATGGAAAAATGTGAAGGCATAATGTCTATTATCTTACATTATATAATGTGTGAGCTAAAAGAATTATATAAAATAACACTCGGAGAATATGAAAGTAGTTAAATGGCTTTTTCGAAAAGAAGTGTCACAGCAAAATATATGGGGGAGGAGCCGGACCCAAATGATTGGGATGGTTTATCTTCTGAAGAATTAAAATCTAGAATTCATGAAGCCTTTAGATGGTATTACAGATTTTATGATTTTAAAGAAAGTATGGAATTTGTCCAAGCCTATTATAAAAAAAATAAAGTAAAAAGTAAATCTCCTGGAAAACTCAAAATCAATGATTTAGCCGAAGTTGGAAATCATGTTGGTTATCTTGCTCGACTGAAAGTGAGAGGGTTGGAAGTCTTACCCGTAGAATATGAAGAGCTCTTTATTCAAAAATTAAAAAAGATAGAAGAGATTGCTAAGCAACGTAAAGTAGTAGTAGAGTCAAAGGAAAGAATAAAGCCAGATATTCAGCAAAGAATTCGAGATGCAGCGAAAAAATTAAAATATGATATAGAAGATGTTATTGATGAACAAGTTGAAGAAGAATTTAAAAAGAAATTTAATTTCAAACAGTTTTTAGAACGTAATAAAGTTTCAAAACCGGTTGCTAAACATTTAAAACCACATATTGAAGATCTAGCCAGTGAAATAAAATTAGCCAAAGCAGGAGATGTAGATTTTAAAGAGGCATATAGCCATATGAGCGGTCACCAACAAAATAGACTAATTAAATTTTATGATATGATGATAGAAGAATGTGAAGTAATAATTACATCAAAAAAGAAGAAAGAGAAAATAAAACTGGGGCCAAAAATTAAAATTAAAAAACGAAAAAAATAATATGATACTAATTGATTATAATCAGATGATAATTGCAAATTTTATGCAATTTCGAAAACAATTTGAACCGGGTAAAGAAGATGCTGTAATGAGGCATATGGTTCTTAATAACATTAAAATGATTAAAAATAAATTTAGTGTTAAGTATGGAAAAGAAATCGTTTTTTGTTGTGATAGTAGAAAAAATTGGCGCAGGGATGTTTTCCCGCAATATAAAGCTAATAGAAAAAAAGCAAGAGAAGAAAATAAACAAAATGTAGATTGGCCGGCATTATTTAATATACTCGATAATATTCGAGATGAAATAGCAGAAAATATGCCTTACAGAGTAGTTACCTTAGAAGGATGCGAAGCAGATGATATTATCGGTGTTATTTGTAAATATTATTCTCATAGAGATTATAATATATTGATAGTTTCTTCAGATAAAGATTTTATTCAATTGCAGCGATATCCTAATATTTTTCAATGGTCGCCTCGGACTAAAAAATTTATCAAAGAAAATAATCCGGAAAATCAATTGCGTGCTTTAATAGTAAAAGGAGATAGAGGAGATGGTATACCTAATATTCTTTCAAATGATGATTGTTTAGTTGAGGGATTAAGGCAAAAGCCAATGTCGAAGAAGAAAATCCTCGATTTCCTAAATATCTCACCGGAAAAAGATTTCGAGGGAGAAATTTTAAGAAACTTCAAACGCAATGAAACCCTAATAGATCTCGGGTGCATCCCAGATAAAATAGAGATAAATATAAAAACACGATATGAAAGTGACCAATATTTAGGTCGCGACAGAATGCTTAATTATTTTATTAAGCATCGACTTAAAGATATGACTGAATCGATACAGGAGTTTTAAATTATGGCTACATCATTATTACAATTATTAGAATTAGTAGATAGGGCAAAAAGCCAAAAAGAGAGAGGGGAACTACTTAAACAAAATCAAACTGACCATCTGGAAAACTTATTGTGGTATACATTTCATCCAGATGTAAAATTTTTGTTACCAGAGGGGAAGCCACCTTTTAATGCCGCTGCGGAGGATCCCGCTTCAACAATGCTTTACGGGCAAATCCGTAAATTAAGATATTTTGTTGATGGCCCAGGAGGAGAGGCTTTTTGTGTAGGACAGAATATTAATTCAGTAAAAAGAGAAACAATGTACATAGGAATGTTAGAGAGTGTCACACCAAGAGAAGCTGAAATTCTTATAAATATGAAAAAGAAAGATCTTGGTATCCGCGGTTTAACGTATAAACTCGTAAGCGATACCTTCCCCCATCTTATACCACCAATGCAATCTAGCAATACATAAAATCTATTATAATTACATGACAATGGAAATGCGATATAATCATTTCGGAGAAAAATTATATGAAATTTTTAATAGCTTTTGTTATGGCGGTAGTAGTAATTACTTACCCAGTAAAAATAGTTATTCAGCAAGCTGATCTTAACGCAGCGAGAGATATGCCAAGTGTGTTTCGACACATTGAGCAATTACCAGAAACTTTTCAACCACCCATGGGAATAGTTTCACCAAGCATCCTCGAAGAAGAGAAGCAAATAGCATGTTTAGCTAAAAATATATATTTCGAAGCCGCAGTAGAAAGTACGGCAGGAAAATTAGCGGTAGCTCATGTCACTCATAATAGGGTGAGTAGCGAGCATTTTCCTAATTCTTATTGCGATGTAATTTTTGAAGGAATACACTATAAAAGTGGATTTCCAGTTAGAGATAGATGCCAATTTAGTTGGTATTGTGATGGAAGACATGATAGTCCATATCCAGGCCCAACTTGGAGTAGAGTTCAGGATTTGGCAAGTTATTATTATGCAAATGCAAATGACTTAAGAGATATAACAGATGGTGCAACACATTACCATGCTGATTATATCGATGACCCTAGATGGGCAAAATATAAGAAAAAAACAGTAAAAATAGATACGCATATATTTTATAGGTAGATTATGCCAACATATGATTATGAATGTGTGGAATGTGATTTTGAATTTGAAGATATTCTTCCTATTGCAAGAAGGAATGAGCCTTTGGAAAGCCATTGTCCTGAATGCAATGGGGAGATAAAAATGAAGGTCGCGAGCCCGATGTTTGTTTATGATAATATTTCAGGTACAACTGCTAAGGGTCATCGAAAAAAACCCGATGAAGCTTTTACAGATCATCTGAAACAAATGAAAAGGAATTATCCGGGAAGTAAGATGAATGTTTGATCATGTAGAACTTGAATTTGAAGAATTAAAGTCAATCACCACTAGTGGTTCCAGAGTTTATGAAACTCCTGACGGAACCTTTCCATCCATTACAACAGTATTAGGTAGAAAAAAAGCTCAATTCTTTAAAGAATGGCGAGCTAGAATTGGCGAAGAAGAAGCTAATAAAATAACAACTCAAGCCACCCGCCGCGGAACAAAAGTTCACAAAGTTATAGAAAATTATATTTTAAATAAAGAAAATTATTTTGAAGATTCGTTACCGAATGTTCGAGAGATGTTTAATACTGTTAAATCTCATTTAGATAATAATCTTGATAATATTGCAGGTATTGAAATTCCATTATGGAGTAAACAATTAGGAGTAGCTGGCCGCTGCGACTGTGTTGCTGATTGGAAAGGTCAAAAAGCAATTTTAGATTGGAAGACTTCAGGAAAATTTAAAAAAAGAGAATGGGTTGAAGAATATTTTCTTCAGGCAACAGCTTATTCAATAATGTTTGAAGAAAGAACTAAAATCCCAATAAATAATATTGTTATAGTAATAGCTGTTGAGAATGAAGAACCTCAAATTTTTGAAGAGAAATCTTTTGATTATTGGCGATTGCTCGAAACAACATTAAAAGAATGGATATAATGAAAATCTTAATTACTGGTGTTAAAGGATTTATAGGCCATCATTTATTTAATTTTTTATCTGAAGAAGGCCATGAAGTTTATGGGATTGATAATTGTACAGGATTAGGTTGGGAGGATCGTGAAGTCCCTCATGAAGAATGTGATATTACCAAAGACGAGTTACCTCATACCGATGCAAAAGTTGTAGTTCATTTAGCCGCGAGAGCCGGTGTTCGTAATAGTTGGGACCCAAAATATTTAAAAGAATATTATGAAGTAAATATTAAGGGAACAAAACGTATCTTTGATACTTATAAAAATTCTAAAATCTTATACGCATCAAGTTCATCTGTTAAGGATATGAAAAGTCCTTATGCTATGACAAAAGCCGCATGTGAAGCAATGGCTCCTTCAAATGCTATAGGAATGAGATTTTTCACAGTGTGGGGTCCGCAATCTCGTCCTGATATGTTTTATAGACAATTACAAGAAGGTAAAATTGGATATTTAACAACCCATACGAGAGATTGGTTATATGTAAAAGATTGTGTGAAAGCTATATATTTACTTATGACTGAAACTTCCGTATGGAAAATTTTTCCTAAAGTTTTTGATATTGGATATGGAACACCGAAATCTGTTTATGATTTTGCTAAAGAAAATGCCCCCGAAGATTTTGATATAGACTCAATAGATTTCAAAAATGTAACTGGTGAAAGTGAAGAAACCTGTGCTGATCCCACTGAAATTAAAAAATTAGGATGGGAACCTAGCTTTCCAAGTGATGATTTGTATGTAGAATAATGTTATGCAGTTATCCTTTTAAGCAAATAACTTTAAGAGACTGGGATGGTGACAAAATTAAATGGTTCCATCCTTGTTGTAATATGTCTCGGCCGGATTGGGAAGATCCCATGAAATGGTCAGAGACTGATTTCACTCCTGAAGAAGCTTTTAATTCAAAACAATTTAAAGAATTACGAGAAGCTTTATCCAATAATGTAAAACATCCGTTTTGTAAAACTTGTTGGGATATGGAAGATAGAGGTATCGAATCTTTCAGAATTCATAACGATGATACTAAGCCCAGAGGAAAATTAGATGTAGTAGATTTCATTGCTTCTAATAAATGTAATCTCGCTTGTAGGATGTGTGATCCACAAACAAGTCATAGATTAATGTTAGATTATGAATTCTTCAGTAGAGAAGATTTACTTCATGAAGTTGAAGATTCTACATGTGGTAAATTTAGGGGACGGATTACAATTCCAAAAACTTCTTCTTCAAAACAATATCAATGGCTTTTAAATAATCCCGTAAAAGAACTTAGATTCAGTGGAGGAGAACCTTTTTTTGATGCTCAAATTTTAAAACTCCTTGATAAATATATTAGTGAGGGTTGGGCTAAAAATACCATTCTCGCATATCATACTAATGGGACATTATTTAACGATCAATTAATTGAAAAATTAAATAAATTTAAAAAGCAATATCCTAAATTAAGTATAGATTCGGTCGAAGAAGGTTACGAATATATTAGATATCCTCAATCATTTGATGACCTAGATAAATCCATAAGATTATTTTTAAGAACTTCTACAAATTTAGGAAGAGTTAATATTGCAGTTGTTGTTTCTGCTTTAAATATTTTAGATTTGCTTAATCATTGGCAATGGTGTTGTACCTTACCTAAAAAAGTTTATGTTTCATATTGTGAAGTATATCCAGATAATCGAGGTATAAGCCCGGTTCATCTAAGCAGACAATTGTTAGAAAAAGTTCCTCGAATAGATTCGAAAAAGTTTAATCAAATACGCAATTCATATTTTAAAAGAAATGTGGAAAATAAAAAGAAAATGCTTAAAGAAATTACTCTATTTGATTTTTCTCGAAATCAACAATTTCAAAATTATTTACATCCATATTTAACACAATGGTTAGAATCGTAGTAGTCGGTGGTGGTTCCGCAGGTTGGACAACTGCTAGTTATATAAAAAATTCTATTGATTGCGAGTTGACAGTTATTCATGAAGAGCAAAATAACCCGATTGGTGTTGGTGAAACAGTAACACCGACATTGCGTTTGATAGCCGAAAATGCAAATATTCCAGAAAATGTTTGGTTAAAAGATAGTGATGCTACATTTAAATATGGAATTAAATTTAATGATTGGAATTATTCAGGTAGTGTGTGGTATCATTTATTTGAAGATGCTTTCGAATTTTCAAAAACAAAAGTAGATTCTGTTGAGTATTGTATCAATAATTTAGATATGTCCACAAAATATTTTAATTTATTTCACGGTCCTCAACAATATTTGCTTGATAAAAATTTAACTCCTTATCCAAAAACAATTAGTGATCGACCAGGACATGCATATCAAATATTAGCAGATAAATTTGGAGCGACATTACAGAAACATCTCAATGATTATACATTAATTCCCAGTGGTGTAAAAGATGTTTGCATAAATGAAAATGGTATAGAATTTTTACGTTTAGAAAATGGCCAAACCGTATATGGTGATGTATTTTTTGATTGCTCTGGTTTTAATAGAGTTTTGATTTCAAAATTGTCTGATTATGAAAGTTATGATGATATGATTTGTAATAAATTTGTTGCCGGCAAAGTCAGAGGGGTTCCTAAACAACATAAAATTTATACGGAATTGACCGCAAAACCTGATGGATGGTTGTGGGATGTGAACACACGTAATAGAACTGCAGGTGGATTTATCTATTCAGATTATTTTACTACTGATGATGAGGCAAGAAAAATTTTAAAAGATGCTTGGAATGGTCAAATAGATTTTGTATTTGATTGCATAAAATATGAAAATGGATCTATGAAAACTGTTGCGGTCGATAATTGCATATCAAATGGGCTGGCACAGAGTTTTATAGAACCTATGGAAGCGACTTCATTGATGTTAACCTGTGTGACGGCGATTAATTTTGTAGACCAATATAAAAAGAAAAAGAAATGGACTTCAAAAGAATCTAAAGTTTTATCTAGACATCTCAAAAGATTTCTCAAACATTCAAAAGAATTTGTAAAATATCATTATACATTGAGTGACAGAACTGATTCCGAATTTTGGAGATATTGGAATAATCAACAAAACATTGAAGAATATAATGATTATTTGAATATGTTTCTTTCTAAAAAGAGATATTGTAAAAAAGGAGAAACCATTTTTAATCATTTTAACCTTGCATCAATGTTGATTGGTTACGAAAAACCTTACTTAAACAAAACAAAAAATATGAAATATGTAGACTGGACAGAGCCTGATTACGATATAGATTATTCAAACAATATTACACATGATGATTTTTTGACTATGGTACATGTATGATAATAAACAAGATGGTCAACTTTTGGAAAAAAAACTTTGGGAATGATGATTTAAAAGATTTTAAATTTCCTTGTACTTATAAACCAGGCAGAAATAGCAAAGCATTTGAAGACTCTATAGATGAGATATTACGAGAAAAGTATCCTGAACAGTGGAAGAAGCGCGGAGGGAAATGAAGAAGATAGGTGACTTCTACATACAAGATGATGATTCATTTTTTGAATACATGTATTCAAGTGGTTTTCCTATGGATGGTAGTATTCATAGAGAAATACTTAAATCAGTACCTAAGGGTAATGCTATTGATGTAGGAGCTCATGTTGGTATTTGGAGTAGGCAATTAACTAAAAAGTTTGATGAAGTGTATGCTTGGGAACCTATAGAAAGTAATTGTGAATGTTTAAGACAAAATGTACCCGATGTAAAAATATTTCCATTTGCCGCAGCTTCTAAACAAAGCAAAAAATTTGCTAAGCCCGATCAAGAAGGTAATTATGGAGGTTATCAATTAAATGAAGAAGAAGGCGAAGAAGTAATAGTAAAAGTTATTGATGATTTCGATTTTAAAAATATTACTTTTATACAAATGCATATAAAAGGTATGGAATATGAAGCATTGTTAGGATTAGAAAGAACTATTGAAAAATATTTACCTACAATAGTATATCAAGCATATCCTCATCAATTAAAACAGTATGGACATAGTGAAGAAGATATTGAAGTATATTTAAATAGTTTTGGTTATAAGATAGAATCATTGCAAGAATTTAAGTCATGGGATATAACTTATAGAAGGACGAAGCTTTGTCTATGAACATAATAATTTTAGGCGGTGGAAGTGCCGGTTGGTTAGCTGCTGCATATTTATCCAAAACTAATAAAGTTGAAATAAAACTTCCTAAAAATTCCAAACCTATAGGGGTTGGAGAAAGTACATTACCTGGACTAGTTAAATTCTTTGATTATTGTGGAATATCTGAAGATGATGTAATTAATAAGTGTGATGGCGTAATTAAATATGGTATTAAACATCATGGTTGGCATAAAACTGATTGGATACATCCGTTTCCCAATAATATGCATGCTTATCATTTAGATGCGTTAAAAATGATTATTCTTCTAGAAGAGATAACGCGACCTAGATTATGTAAAGTAGATAATCCTGATTTAGTAATAGATTGCACCGGATTCAATAGTGATTTTTCTAAAAATAAACAATTTGGTTCTTATAAAACTCTATCTAATAATATGGCCCTCTTCGCGCCCGGCGATTCTAATTGTCAATCTATAACAAACACTTTCGCTATGGATTATGGGTGGATGTGGAATGTAGATTTAAGATCAAGGAGTGGTAATGGGTATGTTTTTAATAATAATTTTATAAGTGTAAATGATGCCATTGAAGAATTTAAAAATAAAAATGTAGGTAATGTTAAAGCCGAAGACATTCACGCCATTCCCTTTAATAATAGATATTGTTTAACTCCGTGGTTGGGGAATACCGTATCTGTGGGATTAAGTTGTGGATTTGCAGAACCTCTTGAAGCTACAGGACTTTTTCTAATAACATGGGCGATAGAAACTATTGAAAAATTAAAATATAAAAAAAATAAAGAGGAAATATTTAATCGTTCATATGTTAGATTGTGTCGGCATGTATATGATTTTTTGGAATTGTTTTACACTTCTTCTAAAAATGATCATACTGAATATTGGAGATCTTTAAAAAAATATCATACATTGAATAAACCCAAATATCAAATTAATTTTTTTAGGGAAAATTATTCTTATAAATTTTTAAATGATGCCAGTTTATGAAGAATGTTTATTTATTACAATTAACGTCTCCTTTATCCGACTCTTCCGTTGGCACTGAAATGTCAGGTAATAAATCTGCATTTTTACCATATTCCATCGGTCTTCTCTGGTCTTATAGTTTACAAAATAAAATAATATCTGATAATTTTATATTAAAGGATTTGGCTTTCAATATAGATAATTTAGATCATTATATTGATAATATGGAACAACCGGATATAGTCGCCACTAGCAATTATATGTGGAATTCTAATAAACACCTCTATATATTAAAAAAAATAAAAGAATGGTATCCAAATTGCTTGATTATTTGTGGTGGACCACATGTTCCTAAATCTAATGATAGCAAATGGTATAATTTGCATGATTATGTAGACATCGGTGTTGTGGGAGAAGGAGAAAAAGTCTTTGAACAAATTTTATTAGAATATTTTAATAAAAAAGATTTTTCTGAGATACCAGGTCTTATTTTTAGAAAAAATAATAAAATTTTTAAAACGAAGCCAGCGATTAGAATTAAAGATATTAATACAATCCCTAGTCCATATTTGTCGGGTCTTTTTAATAATATTATATTAAAAAATCCTTCAGTTAATTTTCACGCTACCGTTGAGATGGATAGAGGGTGTCCATTTAAATGTACTTTTTGTGATTGGGGCAGTTTAATCGCACAGAAAATGATAAAATTTGATGAGCCGCGATTATTCAAAGAATTCGAATGGATTAGTCGTAATAAAATAAATTATCTTTGGTTCACAAATAGTAATTTGGGTATATTTAAAGAAAGAGATTATAATATAATAGATAAGGCAGTGGGATATCATGAAACCACAGGTTATCCCAAAAAAATAGCACACTCGGGTTATGCAAAAACACCACCAAGTAAAAATTCTTCATTACAAATACAACAACGATTATTAGATGGTGTTAAGAATAATAATACTGTTCCCAGAGTTGCCTTACAATCCACTAATCCGGAAGTTTTATCTAATATTAAAAGAAAAAATATGAGCATTGTCAACGCGGATAAGATGGATTCTACAAATAAAGAAATTGAATTAATATACCCCTTACCAGGTACTACGTATGATGGGTGGGTTGATGAGTTATCCGCGTTAATGCCTATTAAAAAATTGAAAATAAACGTATATCCTTGTTTGATTTTACCTAATGCGGAGCTTAATGATAAATCTTATAAGGAACGTTTTAAAATAAAAACAAAAATTATCCCTTTTAATGTCGACATGGAAGAATGTGAAATTATTACTTCTTTGAAATCTATGTCTTATGAAGATGTTGTTAAAGGCTGGATGTTCGCATGGATTGTTATGAATTTTTGGTTTGAGCCAATATTAAAATACATATATTATGAATATTTTAAGAATGAAGTTACAGTAAAAGATTTTTTCGTTAAATTTCAAGAATTTTTAGAATATGATTCAATGCCAACCATAGGCATATTATATAATCAATTAAAAAATAATATTCATAATAAATATGATGACTATGACCGAGTGATAAATCATAATTACTCCATTGAATATTTTCGACAACATATCAAATTAGTTTTAAAGGACATTGAAAATTTTATATCCGTATATTTTAATAAACATATAGATAATTTGGGTGTGGGTTATGGTATGCGGTAATAGATTATTAAATGATGATGATTTATTAATAATATTGGAATTTTTAGTTGAATGTTCATATTTAAGATACATTAATAATGTGAGTTTGGAAAGTATTAAATATAATGAAGCCAAGTGGGTGGGCACCTTTATAGATTCATCTTTAATTTCTATGAGTGGGGTTAAATGGGAGAAAGAATTAAAAGGATATCGTTTATTATTCAGAGGCGTTACCCTTCCTGGGCATGTAAAAAAAGTATCGAGAGATATTACACAAAGTTCGTATCAATGGAGCCATATAAACATCCAAAAGGAAATTACTGGTGGCGTCGGTCCATATTATTTAACAAATAATATAGATTCTAAAAACGGTGTCAGGAGTTATAAATTTTCAAACATTATGAAAAAGTTATCCCAAAAAGGTATTGTGGATTTGGTGGAATGTAAAATGTTTAATAACGTAAAACAAAATATTTGGAGATATAATTTATGAATATATCTATGTATAGTAGCGGCTCCACAGGAAAACAAAAAAAAGTTACGCATAATATGAGAGATTTTTATAAGGCGGGACATTGGTTAGTTGAAAAATGGGGCCTAGATGATCAAGATGTTATTATAAACCCCTTTCCGACATGGACTATAGCATCTTGGGCATTTTGCATAATACCCGCAAAGATTGCTCACTGCGATTTAGTAAATATTAAATTTGAGCCTTTGAAATTCTGGGATGTTGTAGAAGAAATTAAACCAACGGTTCTTACATTAGCAATCGGAACATGGAGGATTCTTGTTAAAAGAAGAAAACCAAATCTTGAATTTGTTAGAAATTTTTCTACAGGTTCTGCTCCAGTTACCGATGAAGATATTTCATTAATGAAAGCAACCGGCGCGGAAAAGATTTGGAACATATATGGCTCGACAGAATGTATTCCACCCGTAATGATTTCAAATAATTCTATTTTTAATTTTCAAGAATCACCATATTATTTGGAACACGAAGATACATTATTTGTTGATGGTGTAAATACGGGCGATATATTTGATCTCGATACAGGAAAATTTAAGGCCAGATCAACCCAGATAGAGAATGAAACGTGGAAGTCTTAACAGAAAAAAAATATTACACATATCATACCCAAAATTTAGTCCCTACAAAGCTAAAAATAAATAGTGAAATATTTGTAAAGGAAATATCCAAATTTAATTTTATACCATGGGGAGATGTTCATTTAGAATTCCCAAGATATGCGGTTCCTTTAATTAATGAAGATGGTATTTTTAAAGAAAATGATCCCGCATGTTATCCATTAGATAGATGGAATTTTTTATTAGAATATCCCCAATTCAAATATAAAGAATGGACAGATGAACATCTAATTAAATGGAAAGAATGGAATTCTCGGGAAATTGATATGGACAGCATTGTGAATGAAAAACATTTTAAGGAGCCAACCGACGCATTAAAGATTTCTAGCCTATCCGCATTAAGTGAACTGTCATCTTATATGTACAGGAGCTGCATACTCAAATGGGATTATTTGGGCCATTTTAAAAAACATATAGATACATGGCATCCAACACAATGGATTAAATTATGGGGCACTACTAATCCTAACGGCATGGTTATACGTTATGAAAAAGATGGAAGAATGATAAGTGAATCTCATATAGAATCAGGCCGGCTATATTTACATGATTCCATTAAACCTCACGAAGGGCTAGCCTTTACTGATGATGTATACCAGTTTTTTATATCATTGAATCCTCGAGCACTGGATGTTTTATGGTAAAAAAATTCATAGATTGTAGTGAGCATTGGAAAAATGGAAATGTTTCAGAAATTAAAAATTTTGCAGATGAGTATGGATATCTTTTTTTCAAACAATGTTTAGATGTAGAAGAGAATTTAAATGTTAAACGTCAAATAGACGAAATTTTATTAAAATATAATTATATTACTGAAACTGGGGATTTTAATACAGATTTTCAAGATATGTTTTATGCGGGCGGAGTGGGCCCGGATGAATATTTTACTGATATTAATTATCTGGAAGATTTGCATTCATATATGCATCAAAAAATGTTTTATGATGTAATGAAAATAATTACTGGCAAAGATTGCATACCTATACCCAGATTAGTTCAAAGGACAATTTTTCCTAATAATCCCAGATTGACAACATTACCGCATCAAGATCATTGGTATGCTGGAATGTCAAATGATTTGTGGACGATATGGGTTCCTTTTGGAGACGTTCCCATAGAGCTTGGTACTATGAAAATAAATTCTCAATCTCATATTCTTGGAGAAATTCCTCCAGAACAAAGATATTTTCATGAAAAAAATCAGATGATTGCATTTCATCCAACTAACTTTGAAGAATGGGTTTCTGATAATTTTCAAACAGGAGATTTTTTAATGTTCAATGTCCTCACTCAACATGGAAACAACCATAATATATCATCTAAAGTTCGGAGTACCTTAGACGTTAGATACCAACCCATAGATGAGAGATTTTTTGATTTATTTTTTGATACACATTCTAAAGATTTGGAATGGAAAGATATATATTCAAATTTTAAAGATAAATCAAAATGTTTTTATTGGGATAGATATAATTTAAATATTGTTCCGGATGAATCGTTATCCAGCGCCGTTCATGATAATCATGCAACTATAAAAATAGATTTTAATGATACATTGCAATGAATAAAAATTTATACATGTGTCAAATAACCCCAGCTGACGAAACTATAGGGGGCATGTCAGAATGTGAGTGGGCCTTCTTGCCCTATACGGCAGGGGTATTGTGGGAATATGCTTACCGCAATGAATTGATTAAAAATAATTATATTCTTAAAGACACTATTGTGTTTAGGGATCCTTTAAATGATATATTAGATTCCTTAGATCATCCAGATGTGGTAGCATTTTGCTGTTATGTTTGGAATACAAGCTTTCAATGTATTATAGCAAAAAAAATTAAAGAACTATATCCTAATTGTCTTATTATTGTTGGCGGTCCTCATATACCAATTAAACAGGATAAGTGGTTTAAAGATCACCCATATATTGATATTGCTGTTGTAAATGAAGGCGAAGAAATTTTTGAAAATGTTTTATTAGAAGGAATTAATGATATTCCAGACTATTCTAAAATAAATGGGCTCATATTAAATGATACTAATGATATTCTGAGAACTTCTTCCCATCCTAGAATGAAAGATCTTGATGTAATACCAAGTCCTTATCTCACTGGATTTTTTGAAAAGTTAATAATGGATTATCCTGATGTAAAATTCCATGCTACATGGGAATCTAATAGGGGATGTCCCTTTAGATGTTCTTTTTGTGATTGGGGAGGATTAACTTATCAAAAAGTAAAAATATTTGATATAGATCGGTGTAAGGATGAAATTACATATATTGCAGATAAAAAAATGTTTGCTATGTGGATATCCGATGCGAATTTTGGTATATTTAAAAAAAGAGATATTGAACTCGCACAGCATTTGGTTGATGTTTACAAAAAAGAGGGCTATCCTGAATTTTTTCCAACCTTAGGGTATGCCAAGACGCCACCGAAAAAAAATGGAGTTGCGGAAATTCAGAAATTAATCAGAGAGGCATTACCCTTTGATAAAACACCATCGCCCAGAGTAGCTATACAAAGTTTTGATCATGATACATTAGCTAATATTAGGCGAGATAATTTAAGTATAGCCGATCTAGATCTAATAGTAGATAATCAAAAGCAAAATGATGTGCCTTTTGAAGTTGAACTTATAATTCCTTTACCGGGAATGACATATAATAGTTTTGTTTCTGATTGGGAATATTTTTTACAAAATGATTCGTCTGATGGGATGATATATCCAGCCATGGTTCTTCCTAATTCCGAATTTGGTGCGCCGGAATATCAAAAAAAATATAAAATCAAAGTTAGAAATATGCCATATAATTATTTTGTAAGTAAGGAATTTTCCGAGAGGCGTATATATACCAGCTTAGACAAATATAAAAATGAACATTTAGAATATGCTGATATAATAGTAGAAACCGCTTCAATGTCAGAATCTGATGTTATTAAGTGTTGGATGTTTTATTGGATAATAGAATGTTTTTGGTATCATATTATTCTAAAAGACGTTGTAAGTTATATAAGCAAATGTATCAATGTTCCACTAGTTGAAGTTTTTAAAAAATTACAAACATATATTATTAATTCTCATGGAATAATACATGAAAGATATTCAGAATTAGAATCTTTAATAAACAAGAGTTATTTTGCATATGATATGAAATCTTTAAAATTTCAAGATGTTAAATTTTTCCAGGAACATCATATGTTTTTTTTCCACGATGTCACAACATTTATTTCGGATGCGTACATAAATACTTTAAATGATGAACAGTTCGCCGAGGTGGTTGAAATGATAAAAAGGAAAGACGATTCGGATTTTTACTATCGAGATGTAACACAAAATATCACGGAGCAGTCGGCCTTAGCGTCGAGGAATGAAATTTATGCATGACATAGAAAAGCGAATTCAACATAATGCTACGGACAGTGCCGTACAATATGGTTTATATGAAACCGTTCATAATGATTGGTCCGGTGATATTAATGATTATGATATATCTCCATATACAGATTCCAGTGAGGCATTTCATGATGGTGATTATGACGAGATTAAAAAAAGGGCTAAGTTAGATGGTTACTTATATATAAAAGGAATATTGGATGTAAAAAGAAATATGTCTTTAAGGGATGATGTTTTGCGCATATGTGCCGAACAAAATTTATTATTAAAAGATGATATTTTACGCGATGATGTAGATGTTAATTCCGGATCCGGGCCCACTGCATTTTGGGATAACTTCGTTAAATTACAATCTTTTAATGAATATTTACATAAAGAACCTCTTTTACTTAAATTATTTTCTCATATGTATGGCGAAGAATTTGTCTTACTGCCCAGAGTACTTTTTAGATTTTTTAAAAATAATGGTGAATTTTCTAAATTACATCAGGATTTTTGGTATTCTGGAATTGCGCAAAATATGTGGACCGCGTGGGTTCCCATGGGCGATATCCCCATGAATAAAGGTGTTATAGTAATTGCGAAAGACAGTCATTTAAATTTGGGCTTTGTTCCAAATGAAGATAGATTTTATGACCAATCCGAACAGATAACTTTTAAACTAAATAAAGATGATTATAAATGGTTAACCAATGATTTTGAAAGCGGTGATGTATTTCTTTTTCATAATCTGACTACCCATTTTAGTACAACCAATACAACGAATCATTTAAGACTTTCCGCTGATTTTAGATTTATCCCATTATCTGATCCTTTAGCAGATTATTTTTTTATACCCCATATGACCGAGCAGACATGGGATGAAATATATGAAGATTGGGACAGTACAGATTATCAATGGTATTGGTCTCACTTAGAATCAAAGTTTGTATCGGCAGATAAAATAGACGACATAACAAACAATATTATGAGCCACACCACACAATTTTAAAGAATTATATGAAAACAAGTAAAATACCTGGATTAGGAAGTTTTGGCCTATTCATAGATGATCTACGTTATGAAGATATTACTCCCGAATTATGGAATGAGATCGCCACTTTATATTTGGACAATTTAGTAATTATAATACGCAATTGTGATTTTACTTTACCACAATTCGAAGAGCTAACCTTGAAATGGGGTGATGGCACTAGTACTTTTTTATTTAATATTACCAAAAAATATGGGTTCGCAGATGTTTTTGAATTTGCTAATAATATGTCGAAATTAAACTTAACTGATGAAGAAAAGCAATGGTTCAGAGCAGTGGATAAGATTAAGGCTACTGATATAGATAAGGAAAAAGCTGCAGCAGTTAGAGTAACATCTAGAAGAGATTCCAATGGTGATTTTATGGGAATGTTTCCCGATGGAGACCTGCTTTGGCATGCTAATGAATCCGGCAATTTTTTATTCGCGCCTAGCGTATCTTTTTATGGATATGCAGATGTCATAGGATCCTCTACCGGGTTTTTGACTACGGCCGATTGGTATGAAGAACAGACAGAATCTTTTAGAAGTGAGCTCGATGATATGATTCTCATTCATGATTTTACTAAAAATAGATTTACTCCCGAATTATCGGAAGATGAACAACAAGTAATAATTAAAAATAATATGTGTCCCGAAAGAAGTGAACTGCCTATGGTTATGCAGTCTCCCGGTGGAATAAAGGGTTTACATTATACTATTACCAGTACTGTTGCCGGAATTAAAGGTGCGACTGATTCTGAATTTGAAAAAATAACCGATAATATAAATAAAACATTATTAGTAGATAAATATATTTACGATCATTGGTATACTTCCAGTGATTTAATTTTTCTTGATAATACTATTTCTTTACATAGACGTCAAGGAGATTTATCTACTGGCAGATTAGGATATAGGATCCAACATAATTTAAGATATATTCAAAGAGTTGATAGTCTATATTTAAAAGAACCATGGAAATCACAATATATAAAAGAAATTAATGAAATGAACAATATTTTAGGATATACTGATGAAAGAATTCCAGCGTTCAATTCTTATTAAGCAAGAGGGCAATTAAATGATACAAGATAACGGATGGTATAGACACGAAGACGATACAGCATTTAGTCAAAAACTTTCTTCAGGTTTTCCTATCACAGGAGCAACAGCGTTTGATAAGCATGAAGAAATATTAAATGATTTGAATTTATCTAATAAAAGAACAGCAATAGATATTGGGGCATATTATGGAGCTTGGTCAACTGTATTGAGTAAAGATTTCAATATAGTGCAAGCATTTGAACCTTCTGCATCTAACGTTGAATGTTTTCAGAAAAATACCGAAAGCCTATCCAATATAGAATTATACAAAGTTATTACTTCACACCGATTTAGTAAACAAATTGTTCTGGTGGATGGCGCGTCATATAATGTGGACGTATTTTTGAAAGATGGAGCACAGATCAAACAGGGTGAGCTTGGTATCATGGAATTAACTGATGCCACTGACCATAGTTCTTTTAGATTTGTCAGAAATGATATAGCAGCAAATGCGGCTAAATATACTCTTCCGGATGATGCTACTATTTCAATGAAAGAAATTGATGAACATGATTTCCCCGATGTTGATTTAATTAATTTACATACTAATGGTAGTGAATATCTTACTATTATGGGGGCCATTAATACTATACAAACACACAGGCCCGTTATAATATATCAACTATACGAAGATCAAATGAGTTATTATAATCATGCATCAGATTCTGTTAATTTTGGTCCCGGCACAGATAAAGCAAATGAACCTTTTAATATAACCATGACCACGGTTAATGAGCTTTTAACTAGCTTGGGATATTCTATCTCAATAGTGGATACATTTCAACAGTGGAACATGAAGTATAGGATAGCAGTACCTGAGTAAACCCCATATTTAATATGATTAAAAATTTCACATGTGAATTTCCATATAGCATGTTAAACATGACCATGGAAGGGGATTATCAAACTTGTTCTTGGTCTAAAGTATATCCAAAATATCATAATTCATCGCCGAATAATTTCTTTAATAGTTCTTTATTAAAAAATATTCGATCAGATATGGCTAATGGCATATTTTCTTCTGATGTCCAAGACATGTGCCGTTTTTGTATAAAATTAGAAAACTCTAATGAAACGTCTCCCAGAATTCCCTTTATTAAGCCTCCCGAAGAAGAATTAACTCATATTAATTTAAATCAAATTGGTAATCAATGTAACCTACAATGCGCTGGATGCGGCCCCGAAAGATCTTCCCGATATGGACCATTAATAGATAATTGGAATTATAATATTGATGAGTTCAAAGATATTAAAAAAATTGGGTTTATAGGGGGTGAAGCATTATTAATGAAAAGTGTAAAAGATGTCCTATTTAATCTTGATGCAGAATTCCAACTCATAACCAATGCCACCGTTTTTCCCAAATGGTTATATAAATTAACTAAGAAGAAAATTAAATTTATAGTTTCGATAGATGGCGTCGGACAATTAGATGATTATATTCGCCAAGGTTCCAATTTTACTAAAAAACATTTAAATATAAAAAAATATGCGGAATACTTTGATATAGATTTCTACTGTACCATGCAAATGATGAATTATAAGTATTTAAATGATATTAAAAATTATGTGTCCGGTGAATTTGGGAAAACATTAACTACGGTTAATAGATTGATGATACCTAGTATTTTAGATGCTATAAATTTACCTATTCCATATAAGCTTCAAAATAGTGAAAGCCACCAGTTAACAAAATCTTTTAAACATGCTGAACCAGATTTAGGCAAATTTAAATCAGCCATGAGTTTTTTAAAAGTGCGCGATGTTCAATATAATAAATCATTATTAGATTTTTTACCGGAATTTGAAGATGAATATAAGCGAGCTCTACCTTCTGAATATCTCTTAGAGGATATGGGTAAAATAACTGACAATGTTCCACCCATTATAATGTATAATATATGATATTTGGAACAGTTGAAAAGTGGGGCGATGATGGTCATGCTTTAAAAGGTAAAGGTACTGGAATTGAAGATGCTATAAAAGCCGGCTTTGATACTTTTGATACTGCTCCTGTATATTTAAATGAGAAAGAAGTTGGTAATGATCTTGAGGGCATCTTTCAAGTCCAGTCCAAATTAGATTATTTTAAATGGGGATATGAAAATGTTATTGAGGAGTTTGAAAAATCTAGTGAACATTTAAGTATAACAACATATTTAATACATTGGCCTGTTTTACCATTAAAAGAATTAAAAGAAACATGGAGAGCATTTGAATATCTTAAAAATGAAGGTCAAGTTGAAAAAATAGGTGTCTGTAATTTTACAATTAAACATCTTCAAAAATTATTAGATATATGTGAAATACCACCTGATATAAATCAATTTGAATTGAATATATTTTGTCAGAATGATGAATTAATTAATGAATGTAAACGTCATAACATTGAAGTACAGTCTTATTCTTCCATTTGTAGAGGTAAACCTCCGTCTTTGCCGGGTGAGACATCAATCTCATCAGGTGTTATGCTTGATTGGTTATTATCTAAAGGTGTTAATCCAATTGTTAGAAGCACTAAAATTAATCGATTACAAGAGATGATAAAACTCGAAAGCGGATTAACAGAAAGGTCTTTAGATCATTATAAAGAATATGATAGACAATTTCGTCGATGTCCAGACCCAAATACCATGGGGGATTGGTCATGAGATGCTCTGCGCCATGGGTTACAATAAGACAAGATGAAAACGGAATGGTTGTTCCTTGTTCAACATATTTTGATAGATTTAAGAATGTAAAAATTGGCGAAACCCATAAAAATCTTCAAGAATTTTTTGATGGTAACGAATACTATAATTTTCGTATGCGAATGGTTACCAATGAAGATATACCAGGATGCATAGAATGTAAAGTCGATGCTAAAAACGGCAATCCTAGTCATAGAGATTATTGGAATGAAAAATATCCTCATGTTGTTACTCCTTCTATAAGAGAATTAGAATTATGTTTAAGTAATAAATGTAATTTTCAATGTATTATGTGCAACAGTCATTTTAGTCAGAATTGGTATGACGATGATATAGCATTAAATAATATTGGAGTAGATAAAGTTGGACAAATAGCTCCTCAAAAACATTTAACTTCTCCATATGATTTGTTCAATGTAAATCTAGAAAATTTAACATTATTAAGAATTCTTGGAGGAGAACCACTGATAGAAGATAATTTTTTAAAAGTTTTTAAAGTTTTAGAAGATCAAAAAATTATTCAAAATGTTGAATTGTTTATTAATACAAATAATTCTGTTTTTCCAAATAAAAAATGGCAATATTATTTGCCCAAATTTAAAAAGATTTCTTTAGTATTAAGTATAGATTCTATTGGTAAATTAGGTGAATGGAATAGACGTGGTTTAAATATAAAAGATTTTAAAATTAATTCTGCAAAATGGATGAATTATACAACAAACATTTCTTATAATTCTGTGATTCATAATTTTTCTGTTCTAGGTTTAAATGATTTAATTGATTGGATAGATCTTCCAATTCATTACGGTATGGAAGGTGAAAACCACGCATTAGATTTAATATTAAAACCTTATTATTTAAGTATTTTACATTTACCAGATATTACAAAAGAATTAATATCAAATAAATTAGATAAAAAATTAGACAAGGTTTCTGAATTTATGTTTAGTGAAAAAAATAATCCTGAATATACAAATCAATATATAAAATTCTATAAGCATTTTCAAAAATGGGGAATGCCGGAAGAATGTCAAACCATTTATAATAGTGTAATTCAATGCGATCAGTCTTAGCAGTAGCAATGCCGGAAGAATATGATAATCCGGATGTTTTATTAGGAATCGGCGAAAAAAAATGTAAAGAAAGTTTAAGAAATTATTTACAATCTTTATCGGTGAATCAATTATTATTAACACGAATAGTAAATTATGGTTCTTGCGGAACGTATATTTCAGGTCTAAGGGGTCTACATCAAATTACTACATTTAAACATGGAAACAAGATTTTAGGTGACAACATAGGATTGACTCTTTTATCTCAAGATAAGTATGTTACAGAAAAAGTTGTTTCTCAAAATGTTTCAAATCCAGATTTAATAGATTGTGAAGCCTTTTTCTTAAAAGAAATATGTGATGAATTTCTTGTAAGTTTTGTATGTTACAAATATATTACCGATGAAGTAGGTAATAATAATATAAAAGATTTATTTAATAATTTAGAGGTAGGTAAAAAACTTTTTAAAGAATTTTATGATAAAAGAAATATTAGATAAAGGGTATTGTAAAATAGATTATCAAATTGATATCCCTATTAAAGAATTTGATAATGTAGAATGGAATAACTTTCACGATAACTATTGGAAAATGGAAATGTATGATTGGACTCCATTTCTAGAAATGAAGGCTGAAAAATGGTGTAGTGAAATGTATAATTTAAATATGGATATTTTAGATGATCCTTTATATGAAAATACAAAAAACTTTAAAGCTTCGATATTAAAATATAATAAAGGTTATATTAGAGAGCATACAGATAGGGGAACGTTATCTTTTCTTTATAACATTTATCCTGGAATGTATCTTAAAATAAATGAACAATGGGAAGAGTTGGATTATGGATTGTTTATTTGGCTCGGCGATATGGGAGCAAAACAATTTAATAAACCGGCAATGGAACATAAAGTTGAATGTAAGAATAATCGTTGGTCTCTTAACTATTTTTCGGCACCAAGTAATATTGATTATCCATGGACTGTTCCGGAGAATAATGAATAGATATATTATACAAACAATAATAACGTGTTCTGATAAAATATTTAAAAATAAAAATGAATTTAAAAATTGGTTTGAAACATCGTTAGTACCTCAAAACAAAGATCCTTTACGAATATATAATTTTAAACTTATGGAGAAATATGGCCATGAACACTTTTTCTTAACCTTTACCCCACCCAATATTGGCATATTAACACATATATATCAAACGCAAGAAGAATATTATAATAGTATAGGATTAAGAGCAGATCAAAAAAAATTAATGCATAAATATAATATAAGTTATACTGTTTCAGATGTTATGGAACAAATTATTGATTAATAAAATTTAATAAGGAAATAATTATGGCACATGGTTCATTTAATAAGATGCTGCGAGAAACGATTCATGAATCTCAAAAGTGTCAGAGGAATTGGGATCTAAGTAAAGACATTCCTCAAGAAGATAAAGATTTAATTGTTGAGGCAGCGACTAATTCTCCTTCAAAACAAAATCTTAATTATTTTAATCTTCACGTTATTGAAGATCGAGATATGATTGAAAAAATTCATTCACATACAGAAGGTTTTGGACCAATTTATAAAACTTATGATGCGAATAAAACTCCTCATGAAAGAGCCAAAGACGGTCGCGCACATTTCGAAGAAGGTGATGGAGAGGGTACTTGGTATACCAATCCTCAAGTTTTAGGACAAATGTTATTAGCATTTACTAAAAATGAACCTACTCAGATAAGAGAAGAAGATGATGATTATGAAGAAGATCGTGCAATGGCAATTGGTATTTCAGCTGGCTACGTAAATGTTATAGCAACGCAGATGGGTTATTCTACTGGTTGTTGTAAGTGTATGGATTCTCAAGCTGTTAAAGATATTTTAGGAGAGAGTCCTGTATTGTTAATGGGTGTAGGTGTTGCTGATACAAAGAGAGATAGACGAGAACATCACAGCGATTCTACTTTTGTATTTCCATCATTAAAGCGCAATAAGCAAATTAGTGTTAATTATGTTTAGAAAATGCCTCTTTGTGATTTACCATTTAAATCTGTTTTTTTCATAAATCGAAAAAAAGATTTTCCTCTTTTTATGCCTTGTGAGGCCATAACTAAAAATAATGAAAGCCATTGCCCTATTCAAAAAATACCTAACCCTCTTGAATGGCAATCCAAAGATTCAAAATTAAATCCAGAACAGATAATTGATTCTTTTAATTATCGAACTCTACAGGATAATCACCGAAAAGGTGTAAAAGATAAAAGGTGTAAATTTTGTTGGGACTTGGAAAAATCGGGACCAAATAGTCCCAGATTAAATCCTGACAAAATTGATAAGGACACTCTCGGATTAATGGTACATTTTTTATTAGATAATAAATGTAATATGGCATGCCGGATGTGTTCTCCAATGGCTTCAAGTTTACTACAAAAAGATTTTAATTATTTTAAACATCATGAAAATGTTGATGATATCACTTCGGTAACCGATGGTTTTTTTTCTTCCGATGATATATTAAGCTCAGTAGAATTGCCCCAGTGGGATTGGGTGATCGATAATATTCACAAAATTGGCGCATTAAAAGTAACTGGAGGAGAACCCCTTTTTAATAAACAATTTATTAATGCAATGGTTCCATTAAAAAAAGATGGGTTAAATTTAAATGTGACAACGAATGGATCTTTATTTACCAATAAAATGTGTGATATTCTTAACGAATTTAAGGGATTGTATTTTACAATATCACTTGATTCAATAGGAAAAAATTATGAATATGTGAGATATCCATATAATTTTAAAAAAGTGGAAAAATCAATAGCCAATTTTATTAAAAGATGTTATAATATAAAAGAAATTAAATATAGTTGTGTTGTGAGTTCATTAAACATATTTTATATAGAAGAATTGATAAAATGGAATAATGATTCATTTAATATTTATTTTACTGAAGTATATCCCAATTTAAGAGGCATAGGTATAAAAAGCTTGCCTGTATTTTTATTAAAAGAACTATATAATATAATTCTTAATGTAGAATTTAGTGATCATATGTTATTGAACATGATTCAAAAAGCTATTGATGATAATCAAGAAGATAAACAAAAAATGATTAAAGAAATAAAATTGTTTGATTCATCTCGAAATCAAAATTTTCGAGATTATCTTCATCCCAACTTAATATCTTGGTTAGACGGTTAATATGAAAATAGATAATGATCCGGAGACACCATCTCCGACATTTTGTGCTTTACCGTGGATGCATCTTTCGACTCGACCATCTGGCCACATGAGAGTATGTTGTACTGCAAATGCTTCTGCTGTGCAAGATAAAGATTCAACAAATAAAACAATATCGGAAGCAGGTGTTCTTCGAAGAGATGATGGGAAACCTGCTAATTTAGCAACAACAAGTTTACTAGATGCATGGAACAATGAATATATGAAATCCGTGCGAAGAATGATGCTTAGAGGTGAGCGTCCTGCATCTTGTCTAAAATGTTTTAAGGAGGAAGATGCTGGACACAGATCAAAACGACAATGGGAAACATCAAAATGGATTAACGAAATTGGACTTGAAGAAATTATTGATGAAACCACAGTTGAAGGAGCCGTTCCACCTAAAGTACGGTATATTGATCTTCGGCTTGGTAGTAAGTGTAATCTTGCATGCGTCATGTGTAGTCCTCATGATTCATCTAAGTGGGTAAAAGAATATAAACAAATTTGGCCTACTCTAGAAAATAAAAGACTCAAATCTAGTATGGAGTGGGAAAAAGAATCTGGTAAATTAGCATGGTCAGGTGGAAGTTATGCATGGCATAAAAAGAATCCAGAGTTTTGGAAAGACTTTTACGAACAAGTTCCTACATTAAGACAGTTATATTGGGCTGGTGGTGAATCACTTATAATGGATGAACATTATGAAGTTCTTGAAAAAATTATTGAAATGGGTTATGCTAAAAATATTGAGTTAAGATATAATTCAAATGGCATAGAATGGCAATCTAATTTATTTGATCTTTGGAAAGAATTTAAAAATGTTATTATGCATTTTAGTATAGATGCATACGGAGAACAAAATTATTTTATTCGATATCCTGCAAAGTGGAAAAGAGTTGTAAATCAATTACACAAAATGGATGATTACCCTTATGATAATTTAAGACTTACAACAGCAACATGTATTACAGCACTAAATATTTTTTATTTACCCGAATTTATAACTTGGAAATTAGAAGAAGATTGGAAGATATTAAATAAATTTCCTGCCGGTGCTGGCATGATAGATTTGCATCTTGCATATTGGCCACCACAATTGAACTGTAAAGTACTTCCAGATTGGTTTAAAAAAGAAACAACTTTAAAGTATCAAGATTTTGGAAAATGGTTAAAAAGTAATTGGCGGAAATGTAATGGCGTAGAAAGCTTAACATGGAATGAATGGAAAGAACTTCCATATGGAATTAAAAGATTAGAAGGTCTAGTTTCTTTTATGAATACAGAAGATTGGTCGGAAAGATTACCAGAAACAGTTGAATGGTGTTATAAAGTATCAGAAAAAAGAGATTTAGATTTTAATAAAATTTTTCCAGACTTAGAATGGTTAGAATGGTATAATAAATTATGAAATTAACATATTTAAATAAAACAGTTGAAATTAATATTCCATCAACCACAAAACGATTAAAGCAACAAGTTTTAGAAGATTTTTTTGATTCATATAAAGATGCAGATAAAGAACCATATGAAAATGAAGAATTTTTATTTGAATTGGGATCGTTTGAAGGTTCTTCAGATATAGAAGAAATTCCTGTTAATGCTATAGGACAATGGATGTCTGGTGGAGCAGATAGTTCTTTATTGGCTTATCTATTGTGTAAAAAAATACGTGATGAGGAATTGGATATTAAATTTCAACCTATATCTGTTCGCAGAGGCAGAGCGAACAATCCTATATATGCTGGAAACGTAATAGACTTTATAGAGGAAGATTTGGGTGTTGATTTCATTTTACCTCATGAGGTTTATTATCCTCCATTAGATGATGAATATATGAGAGAGATAAAAATATTTTGGGAAAGAGATGATTATAATTTTCGTCATCGTAAATTTGAAATATTATATTCCGGAATCACTTCAAATCCACCAGCGAATGATTCAACGATACCTAAAAACAAAGAACGTGTTAGGGATGACACTGGAGTTGATAAAATTGTTGAACAACGAAATGGATATAGACACTATATAAATCCATTTATAAATGTTAATAAAAAATGGGAAGCAGAAGCATATAAAGATAAAAATTTATTAGATTCTTTATTTCCGTTAACATATAGTTGTGAAGGAAGTATAGAAGATACAAAATATCATACCCAACATTGTAAAAGGTGTTGGTGGTGTCAAGAAAGATTTTGGGCTTTTGGTAGATATGTATAATATAGAAGATAAATCTAATCGTTATCAGATTATTTGGGATTTAGGTCGTAGATGTTCTTATGCATGTTCATACTGTCCTCCTCATCGTAATAATAAAACTTCTCCCTATATAAAATACGAAACATTAAAAAAGACAATGGAGGGTGTTGCAGAGTATGCTTTACTATATGATACTTTTAGAAAAAAACCTGCAAAAAAGAAATTAAGTTTTACAGGAGGAGAACCAACCGTACATCCAGACTTTTTTAGACTCTTAAAAGATATTAGATATGAATATCCAGAGTTTAGTAGAGGCCTTACTACTAATGGATGGTTCGGTGAGAATACATTAACAAAAGTACATGCTTATACAACAGGTGGTACTATATCATATCATAGTGAAGCCACAAAGAAACAAAAAGAAACTTGCATATCAAATGCAATATCTTTAAGATCAAAGTATAAGGTTAATGTAATGTTTCATAAGGATTATTTTAAAGAATGTATAAATGTATGTGAAAAATTAGAAAAAAATGGAGTTGATTTTGTTCCCAGAATTATAGGTGATGAAGAAAATGATGAAAAGGCCATTGAATTAGGATATGCTCATCGTTATAATAGAGAACAGATGAAATGGTTCCGAACTTATTGGAAGAATCGAGGACAAAATGTTACCGAAAAAGGAAACAGTCAAACCGGGCTTGGTCGACCTTGCTGCGGGGGTAGATGTTTCAAAGCTGATGGTGTGGATACTTATTTCCTTCCTAGCACTAACTTTGTGGGTTGGAATTGTATGGTCAATTGGTATTTTCTTTTTCTAAATTCTGAAGCTGATAGAGTCTGGACTCACCAGACATGCGGAGTTAATTTAGATGGAGAAGTTGCACCATTAGGTAAGATCTCAGAATTTGATAAAATCATTGATAGTTTAGAACATGAATTATATGTACATAAAACTGTGCCTATGATAACATGTCCTAAGACTTTTTGTGGATGCGGAATGTGTGTTACAAAATCAAAAGAAAATATTAGTCCGATGTTTACAAAGCATGTGGTAGATGATCTTACATATAATGTTATTTCTCAAAAAGAAAGTAATTGGGATATAGATATAACAACAAAAAAAGTTTTTCAAGAATTAGATGCAATTTGAAATTAATATTATAGAAATAGAATTATCTTCTCTCTGTAATGCAAAATGTTCCGGATGTATGAGAACTATTCTTGATAATCAAGGAAAATATTATTATAAAGGAAATCTTCTTTTAGATGATATAATAGATTGGTTTGAGCCTCTTGATATATCTAATACTAAAATAAAGATGTGTGGTGTTCTGGGCGATCCGATGATTAATCCAGAACTATATGAAATAATATTTTATTTTTTGTATGAAAAAAATGTCCGCGATCTGGAAATGTCCACAAATGGAGGAACCCGCTCTACTCAATTTTGGAAAGATTTAGGCTTACTATCAAAACAATCTAATAAAAGATTTTATATTCATTGGGCGGTTGACGGAGTTACAAGAAATGATTATAGAGAAAACGTTATCTTGGATAGAGTTTGGGATAATATACATGCTTACCATTCTACTGGCGGCAATAGCATCTGGCAGTATATCATTTTTGATTATAATGAAAACGAAATTGAAATGGCTAGAGAAAAAGCAAAAGAAAACGGAATGAAATTCGCCACTAGAGTAAGTTGGAGAAATACTTCTGAAAAAGCCAAAGTAACTTCTAAAGTTGCTAATAAAATAGATTCAGATTCTTATGAAGTAGTTGAGGATAGAGCACGCTCAAAACAATATGAAGAAGCCAGAATTGTTTGCAGGCATAAAGTAAAAGGTGAAATATATATAGGGGCTAATAAAAGATTATGGCCATGTTGTCATTTATATGATGAATCTATTGCTCATAAAAATAATGATATAGAACATTTATATGAAAATATTGGACATGATTTTAATGACTTGACTAAACGAACAATTGATGATATAATAGAGAGTGATTGGTATAAAAATGAATTAGAAGCAAGTTGGGATAAAATACACCCGCTACATTTGCCTAGATGTTATTTGACATGTGGAGATGATGGAAAACGTGCAGTTATAAAAAATGTGGAATAATAAAACAATTGAATGGATTGATGTAGAATTAACTAGCTTTTGTAATATAGCATGTCCTGGTTGTCTTAGGCAAGAAAAGAAAGAGCAAGTTGAATCTATTTTAAATAAAAATATTATTGAATTTGAAGATCTTAAAAGATGGATTACTTCTAAAGAATTTCCTAATCTTAAATTATTAAATTTTTGTGGTTCTGTAGATGAACCTACCCTTCACCCCGATATATTAGATATTGTAAAACATTTTAAATCTTTTACGGATATTAATATTGCTACTAATGGTTCTACTAAAACAAAAGAATTTTGGAAAGAATTAGGTGAAACAAGAATATCGGTATTTTTTGGAATAGATGGAATAGATCAAAAGTCATTAGAAAGATATCGAGTTGGTTCTAATTTTAAAAAACTTCGTGAAAATTGGAGAACCTTTATTAAAGCAGGTGGTAATGCTACTTGGCAATTTATAGTATTTGATCATAATGAACATTTATTAGGCCATGCTAAACGCATGTCAGATTATGAAGGGTTTAAAAATTTCAGAACAATTTGGTCGCATAGAGAAGGAAGTGGAGAAGTAAAAAAAGAAGTAGAAGAAGAAAAAGAAATTCAATGTAAATATGGTAATCAAAAAAGATTATTTATAAATCATACCGGAGCACTGCTACCCTGTTGTTATTTAAATTCCGAAGCCTTAGAAATAGCCGCTACTAAAAAAGAGAAAACAAAATTTGGAAAAATATGGACTGGCTCCGGAGGAATTTTAGCAAATAATTTAAAATATAATACTATATCCGAAGTTATAGATGGTGAAATGTTTGATCTTATACAAAAATCTTGGTCGTGGCCGTCACCAGTAGAAAAATGTTGGAATACCTGTAAGATTAAAAAAAGAGATATTTTTATAGACAAGGAGTTATGATATGAAACAATGTTTTTATGCAATGGGAGGAATCAATTATAAAAACGGGACTGTTTCATGTTGCCCTAGACAGGCAGATCAATTAGTTTTCCAAAAAGATAATTTTTTACCTTCGGAAATTTATAATCATGAAAATTTTAAAGAGCTGAGAAGAAAGCTTCATAATGATGAATGGCCTAGTGGGTGCGATACCTGCCAATCAATGGAAGAAGTTGGCGTCACTTCTATGAGACAGGATTTTACTTTAGAAAAGAATGGAAGCTTTTATAAGGACCAGGGAAAACCACCCAAAGATGCTAACATATATACTGTTAAATTTTATGAAGAATTTCATAAGGAACATTGCCCAGAGGAGCATTTTTTAATAAAGTGTTACGATCCAGAAACTCATTATGTGAGAAATGAAGGACTGAGACACATAGAACTTAGATTTAGTAATGCTTGCAATTTTGCTTGTATACATTGTTCTAAAGTATTTTCTTCCGGTTGGAAATACAAGCTTCAAAATTTTATACCAGATGAAGAAACCCATCTATATGACTTAAAACAATTGTTAGGAACCGAACATAGACATGGTGGAAATGATGATTATGAAATGGCCCTAACTGTTGATCAGTCCTTGCAAATAGTTGATGATTTGAATGAAAATTTTCCTTATCTGGAACATATTAATTTTGCAGGAGGAGAACTTTTATATCAAAAACAATTTCTTCCAGTATTAAAAAAATTAGGAGATCATCCTAATGCTTCTAATATACATCTTAGTTTCCATTCTAATTTTAATTCCGATTTCGATGTTGAAAAATTATCTGAATTGTTATTACCATTTAAAACTTCCACTATTACAATATCAGTTGATGCTGGGAAGACATTTTATTCTTATTTTAGGAGTGGTGGAACTTGGGACCAATTAGAAAAAAATATTAAAAAATTTAGAGAATATAATGATTATACTTGGTTGGATATTACATGTACGACTTCAATATATCAAATGCTGGACATTTATGATGTATTTAAATCTTTTATAAGTTTAGAAGCATCTGTGAATATATCTATAGTGCAATCCCCAAAATATTTAGACCCTTCATTGATATTATTAGATTTTGAAAAAGAAACAATGAAAGATATAGAAAAAACAGAGGAACTAATTAAATCATATTTTGATAAACCCATAGAAAGGGTTTCCGAAAAAACCGGACACATGTATTGGGTAAAGCATGAACAGACTCTAGAAAAATTACATCGCATAGTTAAATATATTAAAAGTTTTAACCCCAAATATCATGATTATAATAGATTTTTAATTTATAGAAAAAAATCCGATATGATATGGGATCAAAATTTTAATGACTATTTTCAAAATTATCAAATAGATGAACATAATGAATTGATTCGAGTAAAATGAAACATTTTTGCATGGCGCCCTTTACCCATATACAATTGAATCCGTATGGAGAAATAAATCCATGTTGTATTTTCGACAAAAGAATTTATCAAAAATATGATAGTTTATTTCAGGCATTTAATAGTCCCGAAAATAAAGACCTCAGATCAAAAATGATTAAAGATGAACGGATTGAGGGTTGCGAAAAATGTTATAGAGATGACGAAATAGGCAAATCTAGTTATCGTAAAAATTTTAATAGCAAATATGATAAAAAATATATTCAAAACCCAAAAATAAAGGAATTAGAATTTTCTGCTTCTAATCTATGTAATTTTAAATGTATGGATTGCAATTACAAATTTAGTTCAGCTATTGATGGAAAGGTATCTAGAAATTCATTACCAGATTTAGATTTAAGTGAGTTAGAAGATTTAAAAATTCTTGGCGGTGAACCATTTATGGACCCACTGTATTTAGAATTGTTTAATACTCTTAAAATTGAAAATATTAATCTAATGATTGTTACAAATAATTCTATTTTCCCAAATGAAAAATGGAGAGAATATCTTACCAGATTTAAGAGTTTAAACTATAATGTTAGTATTGACGGAATAAATGATGTTGCGGAATTCGTTAGATATGGAACTAAATGGTCTCGATTTGAAAGGAATTTTGATAAACAATTAAAGCATTTTTTCGTAATACCTCATTACGTCTTTCACACCCTTAATAGCACAGACTTAACTGATACGATTAAATGGCTAGAATCAAAAGGTATAACCAATAATACTATATCATATGATTTTTTAGACGCGCCAGAATGGTTAAATGCATCTTATTTACCTTCTAATGTAAAAGATATCATAATAAATAATAATAATAATTTTTTACAGAAAGAAATAATAAATTTCTTAAATACTAATGAATTTGATAAAAATTATTGCATTAAATTAATTAACTGGTTGAATAAAAGAGATTTCCTTCCAAATAAATGTGAGGATATCTATTATGAGGTATTAAAGTGTATAAAGTTTTAACTAATAATGGTTTAAAATTTTGTAATGATCAATCTATTAAAAATAGAACTAATTTCAAAGGTTGGCATTGTAAACAGACGAATTATATTATTGATGCCGGCTGGTGGGAAGTAGGCACTGCGGTATGTAGAACACCTTATCCAGTTTCAATAGATGAATATACAGAACCTAAAACAATAATATGTCCTAATGAAAATTGTTTTTGTGGTACTGATATAGCAATGCCTAAAGGTAAAACCGAAGATCATTTATTAATGCTATATACTATGAGGATGAAAGGAAAGTTAGAACCAGATGATAATATTTACGCTGTTACGAGTGATGATGGTGTTGCCGTTGATTATTATACTGATCGCAAGTGTAATTTTAGTTGTTCTTATTGCGATCCTCGTAGTCATAATTTTGAAGGGGCCTGGTCATCTTTGGAAAGAATGCAAGAGGCCTGGACCAAAGTTAATCCCTTAAACGTTAAAAGAATAACTATTTCAGGGGGAGAGCCAACTCTTATTCCGCATTATATAGATTTTGTAAAATGGTTAAAAGAAAAAGAACCTAATGCTATAATATGGACATTAACTAATGGATCAAGAACAACTTCATATTTACACGAATTAAATGAATTATCTCATATAAATTTTTCAATACATCCAGAATTTATTAATGATAGATATATTAATAAGTTGGAACGATTTTGTGAAAAAGTAAATTTGCCTTGTAAAATTAAAATTATGTATCTACCGAAATATGAAGAATTAATAACGCAAGTGTATACAAGGTTTAATAAAAAATTTAAAAAAGTTTATACAATGACAGTCCCTTTATGGGATATGAATAATAATATGAAATTAATGAATTATACAGACGATCAATTTAAATTTATTCATGCGACACAATGAAGAAGATTTTACAAAAATACCTTGGAAGGATATTGAAGCTCTCGGCACAAAAACAATGTTGTATCGAGATACTTTTACCATCTCTTGGCTATTAGGAAGATTTTGTAATTATAAATGTTCTTATTGTTGGCCATATGCAAGATCGGATAAGAAAGATCATAGACCAACTGAACTTTGTATTAAAACGATTGATAGTATAAAAGAACAAGCGAGAGAACAAGGATTTAATTCTTTTAATTGGTCTTTATCAGGAGGAGAACCTACCTTTCATCCCGGTTATTTGGATATATTACAACACCTTGCAGATGATGAAGGTAATTGTAATCGTCAACGCATACATATGACATCAAATTGTTCTCGTAAAATAAAATGGTTTGAAACATATCTTAAATATGCGAATAAATTTGATAAAGCTTCAATTACGGCTTCTGCACATTTTGAAGCTCTGAATACACAAGATAAGATAGCAGATTTTGCTGACAAGTTAGTTTTTCTTCAAGATAATGGAATCAGAATAACGATTAACATGGTGATGATTCCAGAAAGATTTTGGGAACTAACAGAACATGTTTTATATTTTAAAGATCGTGGCATACATACAACATTAAAGCCGCAATCAAATCCGACAGCTACAAAAGTTGTAGATGGTTATACACAAGGACAGTTAGATATCTTACATAATGATTCTAGGCCAACAGAACGTGAAATAGATTTAGTAGATTCAAAAGGAAATATTTATGAAGTGGATCAAGCTGAAAGATTTAATGCGTTTAATTTTAATGAATTCAAAGGCTGGATCTGTTCGTCGGGTTTTCGTAGTATTATTATACGCGAGCCTTGTGGGAGCATTAAGCGGTCATATTCTTGCTCTGATGACCCTTTAGGAAATATTGAAACAGGATTTAAATTATTTGATAAACTCATGCCTTGCATAACTGATAATTGTGTAAGTTCCGCAGATAGTAAAATTCCAAAAAGAAAACCTGAAAATAAATTTCCCTTATGGAAAAATTAAAAAATTTCTGTGCGCTTCCGTTTACGCAATTTACAGTTTCTTCATTTAATGAATATCAATTATGCTGTGATAATTTAGGCGAATCTAAAATGTTTAGTGATAAGTATTCTATTTTAGAATATTTTAATTCTGATTACATTAATGATAAAAGAAAAGCTTTTTTAGAAGATAAAAGATTAAAAATTTGTCAATCCTGTTGGGAGCGAGAGGATCGTGGGTTAAATTCCAGAAGAAAAGAAAGTTTAAAAAATGATTATGCAAATCAAGTAGAAAAATTTAAACAAGATAAAAAATTAGTTCCTAACAATCCAATATTTAAAATCAAATTTGGAAATTTATGTAATCTTAAATGTTTGATGTGCGGACCGCAATCTTCGTCAACTTGGGCACAACATAAAGAAAAACATAATGAAGGAGAATGGCCAATATATGAAAATACTTTTAGTAAGAAAACTTATGAAGATTTAAAAGAGATTTTACCATCTGTAACGAGGATAATTATTTCGGGTGGCGAGCCATTAATAGACGATAGATATTATGAATTTTTAGAATGGCTTATTGGCCATGGATTTTCAAAAAGAATAAAAATATATACTCTTACTAATGCTACAAAAATTCCCAAACATTTATTCCAATATAAAAAAGCATTTAAAAAATTACATTTTAATATTTCTATAGATGGGATTGATAAAAAAGAAGAATATATTAGAACCGGAACTATTTGGAAAAAAAAGATTGAGAACATTAAAAAATTACAATCAAAATATCCTATAGGATTTGAGGTTACAGTTCAAACATTAAATGTTGGTTACTTAGATGAGATTCAAATTTATTTAAAAGAGAATTTTAATATAATGTCACCTTTATCAAATATATTAGTAGTTCCTAATTATTTCGCCGTTGATTGTTTACCAAATGCAATAAAACGGGATTATCAAAATAAGAATCAAAGATATATTTCTGAAGATATATTAAGTTTATTAAAATTAACTATTCCAGTTGATAATAATATTTTTATAGAAGGAATGAATTTTCTTAAATTATGTGATAAAAGAAATAAAACTAATTTACTTAATGAATATCCGGAGTTTGAAAGTTTTTATTAAATGTATATTTCAGATCAAATAAAACATATTCATTTAGAACCAACACAAAGATGTCAAGCACAATGTCCAATGTGTGACAGAACAAATAATCGGCATATGAAAAATGCTGAAATATCTTTGAATAATTTTATGAGTATGGTTGATATAGATTTTGTTCATCAATTAAATTCTTTATTGATGTGTGGCAATCATGGAGATCCAATTGTGTCTAATGATACTCTTTCTATTTTTAGATATCTTAGAGTTAATAATCCCAAAATGTATCTTCATATGACAACTAATGCGGGAGCCAGAGATGACGATTGGTGGAAAGAATTAGTTTTAATATTAGGATCCAGAGGAAAGGTAACTTTTAGTGTTGATGGATTAGAAGATACGAATCACTTATATAGAGTTAATGTAAGTTGGGAAAAAGTTGAACATGCCATGGATGTATTTACTCAAGCCGGCGGCAAAGGTATTTGGGTATATTTAATTTTCGAACATAATGAGCATCAAGTCGAAGAAGCAGAAAGAATGGCTAAATTATTCGGACTCGAATTTGTAAGAAAAAAAACTGGTAGGTGGGTACAAAGCTATAAAGGTAAGAAAGTTGATAAAAAGATAACCACTAAGGGGAATGAGATTAAGCCACCAACTAATCCAGAAAATCAGAATAAGAGCGTTAACAGCTATGATAAATTGATTAAGAGTCATGGTTCCTTTCAAAAGTATTTAGATCAAACAAAAATCACATGTAAGTCATTAGATAATAATGAAATATATATAAGTGCTGAAGGTTTAGTAACTCCTTGTTGTTGGACAGCAGGCAGATTTTATAAAGCTTATCAAGAAATAGGTGAAAATCAGATATGGTCATATTTCGATGATTTAAAAGATATTAACGCACTTTATACACCTCTCCGAAATATTATTGAAGGTGGGTTCTTTAAAAAATTACAAAAAAGTTGGAATATATCTTCTTGCGCAGATGGCAAATCTACAGTATGTGCTGAGAAGTGTGGATCAGGTTTTGATGCTTTTAGAGATCAATGGAAATGACAAATTTTTATTGTTTGAAATGGGGAACTAAGTATAATAGATTGTATGTTAATAGACTTTTCAAAAGTCTTAAAAAACATTATAATAATCCTTTCAATTTTACATGCCTTACAGATAATTCTACTGGCATACATCCGGATATAAAAATAGAAAGTATTCCAGATGACTTTTCCGAATTTCCAAGGACACAAATATTTACATCTGAAAAGATGTGTTATTTTAACAGGTATAAACATATTACAGGGCCTAAAGCTTGGTTTGATTTAGATATCTTAATTCAAAATAATATAACAGATTTGGTAGATCGTAAAAAGAATAAAGTAACTTTTATATGGAATTATTGGAGGAATGACGAGGCAGCAAAAGTTAATTATGGATATATGACAACTCCTATTAATTCTTCTTTTGTTTCTTGGCAAGATGATATAGGTTTTGATATGTACGAACGATTAGTTAAAAATAAAGAAAAATCATTTTTTACATATCCTTCATTTGACAAATATCTATTTTATCAAGAACACAGAAAATCTAATTTAAATTTTTGGAAATCTGGAATAGTTTATAATTATAATATTGGAGCAGAATATCCTGATAAATTATTCCCTACAATTTTTCAAGAAAATTATAAAATTTGTCTTTTTAATACATCTCATAAACAATGGGCTAAACCAGAAGAGACCATGTGGGAATTACATGAAGCAAAAGGTTGGGCTTTAGATATGTGGAAAAGTTATGAGTGATTTTGTGACAGCTTGGGCCGAACCTAACATTCATGTTAATGCGTATGAATTAATATATGATCGAACTCCCGAAAATAGAAGACCAGCTTTACAAAGAGCTAATAATAGATATAATCTTTATTTAAATGATAAAATACATAATCTCATAATAGATTATTTTGATGAAGATGATTTTAATATCGTGGCTTCTTGGTATATAAATTATCATGTTGACAAAATAGAAAAAGTGGGCTATAATATATCTTATTATGAAATGGATCCTTATGTATGTGAGGACAATAATATAGTATCTGATAATATCTATAATTTAGATGTAATATTTGATGATGTAAAATTTAAAGGACCCATTGTTCATAAATTCTGTGAAGATTCATACCCCATAGGTAAAATACATAAAGGCAAATTCATATTAGCCGGTAATGATAGGCAACGTTTATATTCGTGTAATCCTGTGATGTCAACCCAACAATTAATAGAACAAAATAATTTAAAAGAAGTTTTGTTTGAAGAAGAATATGATTTTCAAAAAGTTAAGTATTCAATAGTAGTAGGATGCAATTTATAAAAAAAATAAAAGAAGCCGAATCAAATCTTAAAATTCTTAAAAGAGAAAAAAGAGAAGCGGAAATTGAATGGGATCGCACTGAAGGAGACTGGGAACGAACTAAAGGAGAATGGGAGCGAACCAAGGGCGAATGGGAACGAACTAAAGGGCAATTTACTAAAGAAGAGATAAAAAATCAAAATTCAATAGAGTTTTCTCCCTATTATAAAGTTAAAAGATTTTTGGAAGAAACTTATCCAGAATATGCTTCAAGTCTTTTAGATTCTATTACTGACGGACAATATGAATCTAAAAGATGGATGTGTCAAATTTTAAAACCTGAACTTTTCGGAAGCAAGGATTCTTTTAAAATTGAAATAATCGGAGCATGGTTTGGATGGCCACTAATAGAAATGTTAGAAGAAGTTATTGTTCAGATTGATCAAATTGATTTATATGACCCCGATGAAGTATGTCAAGAAGTAGTTCGAAAGTATAAGTATCATTTTGAACCGGCTTATAATATAAATCAATTTGGTGATTATTTTGAAAGAAATGATAAAAGAATTAGACATATGATAATTTGTTCTTCATGCGAACATATGCCAGATATTGGTGAGATGAAAGAATATTATAAAGATACACCCAAACCAATTTATGTTTTACAAAGTAATGATTATATAGATTTACCAGAACATGAAAATTGTGTTGAGAGTGCAGATGAATTAGCAGAGAAAAATGGCATTTCAGATATTATGTATAAAGGAGAAAAAGATTTTGGTTATTATAAGCGTTTCATGGTGGTAGGTAGATGGTAGAAATTTTTAGAAATTCTCCATATTATAAAGTTCAAAGATTTATAAAAAATAATTATTCTGAATATGAAAAAAGTTTTGATGATTCTATATCTGATGATCAATATGAATCTAAAAGATGGATGTGTGATATTTTAAATGATTTAAGAATAACAGCTCCTGATAATATTAAAAAATATACAAAAGATTCTTCTGAAAGTATTAGATTTCCCGATGGTCATCCGGATTGGGATTATCCTCTTTTAATAGAAATAATTGGATCATGGTTTGGGTGGCCTTTAATAGAATTAATTGATAGATTCACCAAAGGAAGAATAACACAAATTGATTTATATGATCCGGACGAGGTTTGTCAAAAAGTAACGGCTCAATATAAAAATATTTTTAATCCAAAATATAAAGTAATTCAACACGATAATTATTTCGAAAGAAAAGACCTTAGAAGAAGACATTTAATTATTTGTACATCTTGTGAGCACATGCAAGATTTTACAAATCAATTTTCTTTTAAGGGGAATCCTTTTGTTTGTTTACAATCTAATGATTATATTGATTTAACGGATCATATAAATTGTGTGAAGGATGTTGAAGAATTGACTGAAAAAAATCAAATAAAAAATATATGGTATAAAGGTGAAAAAGATTTTGGTAATTATAAACGATTTATGGTAATAGGGCAATGGCGGTAAAACATGCAGTCGCTTGTATATGTGTTGGGGATAAGTATAATGTTTCTGATATTAAATCACTAGAGCGTATGGTATTTCGGAATACTACTTATGATATAAATTTTAGAGTATTTGATGAACCGATTCTTCCTAAGTGGTGGACCAAAGTTTTATATCATTCCCCAATAATAGAACAATTTACAGAAGATGTTGTTTTAGCATTTGATTTAGATGTTATAATAAAAGATAATATAGATAGTTTATTTGATTGGGTAGAAAAACAAGATTATTTATGTGCACCATGGGCGCGCTGGAGAGAACATATGGATGATTTCGAGGAACAAAGAAATAAAAATATATTATGTACTCCATATAATTCTTCAATATTAGGATGGAGGCCAAATACGAGTTTAAAAATTTGGGAAGGATTTGAATTTGAAGATATTGAAAAATATGGGGGATTTGATACTTATCTTTGGATGAAAAGATTAGATCCTATTCGTATACCAGATCAATTTTACTATTCAGCTCATTTTTCTAATTATGAAGAATTAGATTTTCCTGTAGTTCTTTTTAATAAAGGCCAGTCAAATGGAATATCTGAAAAAAAAGATATTGCTGCTCGAGTTCCATGGGTTAATAAATACAGATAATACCGTTGACGTGTATGAATAACAATTAAGACATCGGTGCGATTCCGATCAGCTCCACCAAAGGAACATCAATGAGTAGCGTAGACATGGTCATAATAGCAGTAATAATTGTGATTGGCGCGATCATATTAGGTGCTTATGCATATATGGGATTTGGTTGGTGATTCTTTGATGGGGCTGTAATAGAATTCGATTGATTGTGAAAGCATATAAAGAGGTATTCGGCAGGGTGTCCACCGTAACGGTCCATTAAAGTAATCGCAAACAATAACGATTATACACCTGCATATGCTTACGCAATCGCTGCGTAGGCTATAGCCGAGTTGTGGCCGTCACTTGGGAACAGAAGCACGGTCAGCTACTACATTTAAAATGAAGGAAAATTATGGCCGAATATAAAAATGATAACCCTTGTGAATTTATTTACCACATAACAGCAGTAGAGAAAGTTGTCGATGGAGATACTATTGATGCAGTTATTGATCTTGGGTTCGATGTTAGGTTCTGTGGACGGATCCGTTTGCTCGGAATCGACACACCAGAATCTAGAACTAGAGATTTGGAAGAAAAGTTTTATGGAAAACTCTCATCTGCAGCACTCAAATCGTGGGTACATTGGGCAGTCATGTCGGACAGGGACGACATTGAAATTCAATTACGATGCCCAGAAGAAGACAGTAGAGGTAAATTCGGAAGAATCCTTGGAGAACTCTGGATCAACTGCACTGCCACCGGCGATAAATGGAATGGTTGGACCAATGTAAACAAATGGATGTGTGAGCATGGCTATGCTGTTGGATATCACGGCCAAAATAAAGATGATGTTTTAGTACAGCACATGGCAAACAGAAAACTTCTCGAAGAACGAGACGGCGTTAAATATCTGGAGCATTAATGAAATCATTCAAAGAATTTGTAGAACGTTTGATGACTTCAAAACAAGCAGTCACACAAATGAATCACTATTGGAAAGATCTTGATCATATAGCTTCTGATGATCGAAAAAAGAAAAGTATGGAATCGCGATTTGGTATCAAGAATATTAAACTTGATAGACGCGGTAACATTATATCATTCGACGAATAAAAATATTCCCATCATAATACCCCCCCACAATAAACAATTGTTGAAAAGTTCTTGACATTGTATCTATAATGTTATATAATATAACAATTAAATTAAATAAAGGAAAAAATGAATGAAACTAGAAAATGTGATCCAGCATTGGGTCGAAAAGTGAATGAACATTTGATTTCTTTAGGATTAGAAACTCCGATGAAGCGAGAAAATTTTGATTCTGAATTCGCTATTAAAAAAATTCAAGGACATTTTGAAAATATTATGAATGATCTAAGATTAGATCTTAATGATGATTCATTATGCGATACACCAAAAAGAGTAGCTCAAATGTATGTTAATGAAATTTTTTGGGGTATGGATTATGACAAATTTCCAAAATGTACAAAAATTAAAAATTCAATGAATTATAGGGGGTCTTTTGTTCTTGAAAGAAATATTAATGTTCAATCATATTGTGAACATCATTTTATTGTTATTGATGGAGTAGCGTCTGTAGCATATATTCCCAATGATGTAGTTTTGGGGCTTTCAAAATTAAATCGAATAGTTCAATTCTTTTCTAAAAGACCACAAGTTCAAGAAAGACTAACAGAACAAATACGCGCAACGATTGCACTTGTTGCCGAAACAGAAGATGTTGCCGTTCAAATTGATGGTTTACATTTTTGTGTCAAATCTCGTGGCATACAAGATCTTCGATCTTCAACAGCTACATTTTCAGCATCAGGTCAATTCGAAGACGGTGAATGTCGTAGAGAATTTTTAGCTGGGTGTAGATCTTTAATGAGTTAAACTTATATGAATGTAAAAATTTCTCACGAAATTCCCCTCTCTATAATAAACGAACATCAAGATTTTATAAGTGATTATATGTTTGTTTTGCTACACAAAATTTTAGAAGATAAAGAATATGCAAACCTGGCATTAGAATTTTCCGATCATGGGGAAATAATATATTTGGATAATAGTTGTTTTGAATTAGGTGAATCATTAGATAATGAATTGTTATATGAATGGTATCAACGAATAGAACCGGAATATGTTATATTGCCAGATGTTCTAGGAGATAAAGAAACAACTTTACAAAGAACTATGGAATTTGTAAATAGTTATCCAGATACTATTAGTCAAGGAATGCCTGTTGCCCAAGGTGCAACACAAGATGAGCTCATAGATTGTTATAAACAATTCAGAGATTTTAGTAGAGAAGGAGAAGATCATTTTAATATTATAGGGATTCCTTTTGTATATTCTTGGGCCGAGAAAGATCCAACGATTCAAGCAGATGAAAGAATTAAATTACTCAAAAGGATGGTCGAAGAAGATGTTATAGATACAAATCTTAAACATCATTTATTAGGAACTTGGCAGGCAAGAGAATTCTGTAATTATAGAGATTATAATTGGATTTATAGTATAGATACATCTAATCCGGTTATGGCAGCCTTAGATGGTGATCTATACGGAAATTTGGGTAGATCAAATAAACCGACGTCCACTTTTGATTCTGTTTATAATTTACAGCCCGAAGAAATTGATTTTGATTTATTATATACTAATGTAGATAAGTTTAAAGAAATTGTAACAGGAGAATGGCCAGAACGGAAATATCCTGATTGGATAGATAGGAATAAATATGACAACCAATAAAATTAATCCGGAACATTATCAAAGTGATACTAACTTAGAAGCAATTGATGTTATAGAAGCGTTTGATTTAAATTTTCATCGTGGTAATATTGTTAAATATGTATTACGAGCTGGTAAGAAAACGGAAAAGGGTTATGAAAATAAAGAAAAACAATTGGAAGATTTAAATAAAGCCAAATGGTATCTTTCACGGTTGATAGAAGTTGTGGAGAAAAGTTAATGTCAGATAAAATACGTCAAAAGATTGCTTTAGAAGAAGCGAGAAAAAAACTTCCATCTCATTTGGATAATGTTGCAGTAATTTTATCGGGAGGTATGGATAGTTCTATTGTTACAATGTTACTTGCTAATCAATATGGTCCAGAAAAAGTATTTGCATTAACTTTTAATTATGGACAAAAACAAGCTGAAGAATGTAATAAAGCTAAAGAATTATGTCGTGAATTAGGAATTGCTCATAAACAATTGGAAATTGGTTATTTCGGAACGTTAGTTCAACCCATTAGTGCAAATATATCAGGGTCTGATGTTGAAATGCCCACTATTAAAGATGTATTAGGAGATCCTCAACCACCAACATATGTTCCATTTAGAAATATGATGTTACTTAGTAATGCATGTGCTTTTGCAGAAGTGGTAAAAGCAGAATTTATTTTTTGTGGATTACAAGTTCATGATGAGTATGGTTATTGGGATACTAGTCAAGCTTTTGTAAATTCTCTCAATAATGTAGCAGCTTTAAATAGAACATTTAAAACCAAAATTGTAGCTCCTTTTTCTCAATTAAGTAAAACAGAAGAACTTAAAATTTGTAAAGAATTAGGGAATTTTGATTTATTAAAATATACTTTAACTTGTTATGATCCTGATGTAGAAGGAAAAAGTTGTGGTATATGTCCTTCATGTAGTGAACGAATTAAAGCATTTATGAATATAGGAGAACCGGATCCTATACAATATCAAAAGGAGATAAACTGGAATGTGTAGTATTTCTGCAAGTAAAGATAAAAACCTTTTACTTAAATTAGTTGACCTAAATAGATACCGAGGAGAAGAATCGCATTCAGTTTCTCAGTTTTTGTATACCGATGATGGCCTGGACCTTAAATCTCAAACAAAATCTTACGGACCTTTAGATATAGATTTATTAGATGGAAATTGGGATTATTGTGTAGTACATCAACAAGCACCAACATCAAAAGAAGTTAATAATACTGATTTGGCAATAGGCAGATTTATCCATCCAGCTAAAAAAGATAACTCATTTTTGTGGCATAATGGTATTATTAAAGAAGGAAAATTTGAAGGTGATTGGGATACAGAATGGTTATTTGATCAAGCATTAAATGAAGATCTAAATGAAGTAGATGGAACTTTTGCTTGCATGTTATATCATGAAAATCAATTATATGTTTTTCGTAATGAAATTAGTCCTTTATTTAACATTGATTCTACTTTTTCATCAACTTTATTTCCTGGTGCATCTACTGTAACGCCTAATGTTTATTGGAAATTAGATTATAATTCAGAAATTCTTGAACAAGGATTTAATTTCAAAACAAAAGAAAATCCTTATTATTTCGGAGAATAATGTTTGTACATCCTGTAAATGCCTCTACTGAGGTAACTAATATTGATAAAAAAATGATTCAACCTAATACTATTGATTTACGGGTCAATAAGATTTTTCGGATTGGTGCTGGGCCAATGCATATGGATGAAGATAAAAAAGAACCTAGAAAATCAATAGAACAAAAAGTTGATGAAAATGGTAATTATATTTTAGATCATGGTGCTTGTTATGAAGTTCAGTCTAATCAGCATGTAGATATAGCAGAAGGTGAAATTGCAATTCTTCTCGGTAGAAGTACTTTTAATAGAAACGGAGTTTTAATTATAAGTTCAATATATGATTCAGGATATAAAGATTATGCAGGAGCGACTTTATATAATATTGGTGGCGAAACTACATTAAAACCGAATACTCGGTTTGCTCATTTAGTTATAGCTAAGGCGGAAACACTTCACAAATATGATGGGGATTATGGCGAAAAAGATTGATATTGATAAGAAAAATATGATTAAGATGTTATCACCTGAAAAATTTAACATCGAAGTCAAAACTCTAGCAGATAAAATGCCTTTAATGGATGCTATATTACATTATTGTGAACAAAATAAATTAGAGTATGAAACAGCAGCTTCTTTAATTTCAACAGATCTTAAAAGAGTGCTGAGGAAGGAAGCGGAAGATTTAAATTTTATTCAACAAACTTCAAAATTACCAATATGAGAGACAACAGATGTTCGAAAAACTCAAACATAGTTGGGATAATATTTGGTTACCTAAATTACAAGACGGTAAGACAAAAGTAGAATTAGAACGTGATAGGAGATATGAATCAAAGTGGGTTTGGTATCACACACTTCTCGTGATTGAATTAGCCATAGCCGATTTACTCTTACTTTATATTGCAATTATATTATGAATGAATTTGAATGTTATAGTACTTACACGGCTTTAAAATTACATTTTACATCTGATTATGATTATTTCAAATACAATGGAAAGTGTAATGTATCTATATCGTCTTTTAATAAACGAAAAGAAAAATTTTTCTTTAAAAAATTATCTCGAGAATATAATAGTGAAGAATTAGTAGATTTTTTAGTATCTAATTTTTCGAGTAATATAAATATGTGGATAGGTGATGCATTTGGTGAAAGGTGTGTATCAACTTATAGAGAATGGAAAAAACGTATTGAGAGTTTGCAATACAATTTCCGTTCCGATTGTACAAGTATCATGGATGATGACCCTAAGAATTTCGATAGTTTATTTGAAATAGTTGACGGTCAACATCCTCCAATATTTCGTTATGTTTTAGCGAAAAAAATAAATATTGAAACATTTATTATGTTGGATGATATTTTGAATTTCATACCAAGATTTAATAAAGAGTTGCAGGATACGATAGTGTGGCCGGACTACTTCAAAATGTGTATGAAATATAAACCTTTCTTTAGCCACGATCTTAATAATAGTAAAGATACTTTGAAAAAAGTACTTGAAATTCAATAAGATTTGGGTTATAATAATAGTTATATTATGATAGCGTGGATATAACGAAAAAATCGAAACAAAGCAGATACAAGGAGAAATATGTCGTTTGCAGATATGAAAAAGAAAAGAGGTTCCTCATTAAGCCGCCTCTCCGAAGAGCTTAATAAAATTAACAGTCCCCAAATTGGAGTAGATGATAGATTCTGGAAAGCAGATCTAGATAAAGCTGGTAACGGTTATGCTGTTATTAGATTTCTTCCTGCAGTTGAAGGAGAAGATATTCCATGGGTACGCGTTTTCAATCACGGTTTTCAAGGTCCAGGTGGATGGTATATTGAAAACAGTCTTACCACTAACGGTAAAAAAGATCCAGTTTCTGAATATAATTCTAAACTTTGGGATACTGGACTCGAAGCTAATAGAGATATTGTTCGTAAACAAAAAAGGCGCTTAACTTATTACACAAATATTATGGTTGTGGAAGATTCAAAGCGTCCTGAGAATGAGGGCAAAATATTTTTGTTTAAGTTCGGAAAGAAAATTTTCGATAAAATTAATGATATGATGAATCCTCAATTCGAAGATGAGACTTCCGTTAATCCTTTTGATTTTTGGGAAGGCGCAAATTTTAAATTAAAAATTCGTAAAGTAGAAGGTTTTACTAATTACGATAAAGCTGAATTTGCCTCACCTTCACCATTATTCGATGACGATGAAAAAATGGAAACTACATGGAAACAACAATATTCTCTTCAAGAATTTCTCAAGCCAGATAATTTTAAATCTTATGAGGATCTTAAAGCAAGACTTAATAAGGTTCTTGGCAGCGGAGTTGATCCTAGTATGCAGAGAGCAGAAGAAACTGTAATTGGTCCAGTTGATACATCACCGCCTTTTGATGGAGGAGTTCCTCATAGACCTACACCACAGCCAATTGCTGCTAGTAGTGATGTAGAAATGGGATCGGGGGATGATTCTAATAGTCTTTCTTATTTCGCAAAATTAGCTGACGAAGAATAATTTAATCTTTCAGCCGGTTCTAATTGTTCTTTTTAGAATATGAATCTTTTTTAGCGCCGGCTGATGGTATTTCGGTGGAGTGATAGGTTTGATTAATTATTTGTTGACTGTTATCAGTCATCTGAGCATTACCTTGTTGTGGTCTATTTCTATTCTCTTTTAGGATTGCATTACCAGTTTCTGTTTCAACTAGTTTTTGATAATCCTCTTCGCTCTTCGCGCGTAGTTTAGCTCTCTTCTCATATTTTTCACTTAAAAACATATCTGCCATGGAGTCAGAACCTGGTATATTACTTTTATAAAGTTTTGCTCCTATCATTGTCAAAATATTATCAATGCTCATAAATTTACTTACCTTGGTCCATATCTCACTAACAGCATCCATTAATTGAGAAAATAAATTCTTTATTCCAGTAAATAAAGAAAAATTCCCATCTGAATCTCTTAAATTTTCATCAATAAATTTTACAGCATTCTTAAAACCAAATTTCTTTAATAACCATGCAACTGCTTCACCTAAAAGATTTGGGATAATGAATAATACATCATCAAATATAGACTCTATACCTGCTCCTATTGCGCCTGTAATACCTCCTTCTTCATAACCCTTCATAACATTTGATATAACATCAAATGCAGCGAATAAGAAACCAATAGGAATAAAAATCTTACCTATGAGTTTCCCAATTACTTTTACCGCTTTTAAAATACCTTTTATGGGTTTCATCCAAGTCTCGAAAGGGGCCATTATTGCTTTAAATGTATTAGCAATTTTACCGAAAGCGCCTTCCTTGCCAAATGCCGCTCCAATCGAAGCTTTAAACTTTTTAAAAGTTTCTATTGGGTGCTTGAGAGCTTCTGCGTCTAAAAAACCCAGAGCATTAAAACTAAGTACATTTACTAATTTAAAAAAGCCCTTTGTAATCTTCAGCAAAGTTCCTAACATATTATCCATTGAAGTAAAGAATAGCTTTTTAAATTTTCCTAATGAACTTCCTTCATCGATTGCTGGAAAAGTTAAAAATTTGGTCATTTTTGTAGAAAAACTATTTTTCAAGTTGGAAACACCTTTTACAATATCATCACCTATATGAAAAACTTTAGTTTTCAATTTAGAAAACATACTTTCTTTTTTCAGTTTAACGCCATCAACATCGTCCGGCGATAATCCCAACATTTTTAATTGTTTTTCTAAAAATGAACCTTTAGCAATTTTTGACTTATCCATAACGTCATCACCAATATCTAAAATATCAGCATGTTTTTTGAAAAATTTTAGTTTTTGACTTTTGGACGCGTCCATATTTTCAGAAGCCCATTCTAACATTTTAGATTGGCCTTTTATAAATTTTATTTTGCTTGCATCTATACCTTTAGTATTTTTTGCTACCCACTCCAACATTTTAGATTGTTTTTTCAGAAAGCTAGCTTTTTTCGCGTCGCTTAAACCTTCGGCTTTATCTAGCCACTTTAACATATTTGATTGAGTTTTAAAGAACTTTGATTTGGCCGCATCAGACATTTTTTCAGTGCCTTTTGCCCAATTTAACAAAGCTGCGTGAGAGGCCATGAATTTCTTTTGGTTCTTCAGCATTTTCGTGGGAGTATCATCGCCAAATTTTAAAAATTTTGCTATATCATCAACAAAGCTAGTTTTGGCCTTTGTTGGATCTTTAAGACCTTTAAAACCAAGCCATGATCCTAGTTTAGCAAAAAATCCTACTTTCGCCTTACCAAGATTTTTAATATCTTTAGCATCATCACCAAAACCAAAGAATTTTTTCATCCTCGAAAAGAAACTTGCTTTTGGCTTGCCCATTTCATCAAGGTCATTTGAAAAAAGAGAAAACATGTTTCCCCATTTTTCTTTAAATGCCAATATTCCTGCGCCCAAGGCGGCCGCTAATCCAGCACCAAGTCCACCTAAACCAAATCCTTCGTCTCCTTTGCTTTCTACAGTAAGAGGTTTGTCTTTATCTTTTTTATCTTTTAGACGTGCGGCTTCCATTGCGGCTTCTAATCGTTTGCGTTCAGCATCTTTCATGAAGTCAATATAACCTTCTAATAAATTTGCTGTCTTAAACGATGCAGTTTTAACACTTGTAAGCAAACCGGACATTTTAGTTTGCTGTGCTAGCGCTTCATCTGTCTTAAAATCTCCCATCATGTTTTTCATAGTATCAGCAAAGTTCGCTTGGCCTACAGTCTGTTCTTGCAGATGACTTGCCATGCTAGCTTGCCACTTCTGTCGCGAAGACATTTCTGCCGGATCGGTTTTAGTGGTCCCTGTTACTACTACTTCTTCAGCCATTTAGTTTCCTTTTTCTAAGAATTTTATTACGCATCAAACACGAAAAGATCAAACTTACCATCATCTGCCGTAGCAGCAGTTGGATCGGATACTGTACCAATAAAGGTAGTACCATTAATCTTTTCCATATTGACAACTAGTGGTGCTCCTCTACCAGTTGAACTATCAGGATGATAATGACCTTGTGCTAGTATAAGGTAACTATCAGTATCACCATAGTCGTGAGCCATCGTAAAAGTAAACTGGAATGTACTATATCCATTTGGACTTGATATAGCACCAAAGGTTGCAGTAATACCAGCACCAGTCCAACTACCTGCTGGACTTGTAGAAAAATTTGTAAACTCAGCAGTTCCTTTATACCTAATTCCACTACCTGTCACGGAAACTCCGCCAGGAGTTGTTCCATCGGAAACTTTCAATATTGGTGCTGCCTGATCAGGATCAAAAAACAAATCACCCTTTCTACCAATAAATTGTGCTGCTGATGAACTACCTAATTTTTGTACTAATGTTCTAAATACAGATGCCATTATCCTATCCTTTTAACTATTTCTTATTTTAGCTTGTTCTGCTTCCATTCTTTCATTTTCTTCTTCAATATGTTCTATTAATAATGTGAGATAAATTTCTCTCTCATAACAAATTAAATTTTCTAGCTCGGTTAAACTCCAGTTATGATTTTGTACAATAGCGAATAGAGTTCTATAATAATTATGTAAATTATTATGGCCGAGTGCTAACCGAAAAAACTTTGCAGCCCCTCCAGGACTGACTCTTGCTTACTTCCACATGTTGGACAAGTAAATTCTACCTTATGTTTTAATTTGGGCATGGTATTAAAATAACCAATCAATTTCCCAAATTGTTGTTGATTTAAAGACATTATAAAATCTTCTAATTCTTGTTCTGTATAATCTCTTATATCATGTATTTCGTCGTCTTCCCAAATAGATTCTATACACGCCTTGGTGATTTCAAAAATAGAATCCATTTGTGATTCTTCGGGCGGTCTTGTCATTCTATCAATATCAGGATATTTTAATTTAACTTTTATTTTATTAGTAAGTTTTATTTCATCTGTATGATCTTTGTTGATTTCTAAACCAATTTTCTCAAGATTAACTTTAACCGGAGTTTCCCCTTCACAATCTTTGGTTTTTTGACAAGCCATCTGGATTTCAACAGTTTCTCCAACTGAACGTGCTCTTAGATTTAGAAAAAATAATTCAATATCAAAAGCGGGAAGTTTTTGAACATCAATACTATCATCAAGGCAACAATTACTGATAATTTCTTTTGTAGCTCTTACGATGTCCTCTGTTAGACCACCTTCAAGAGCTGTTAGTAAAATCTTTTCTTCTTTAACTAGAAAAGGTCTATATTTTATTTTATGATCCACACTATGTAATTTGAGTTCATAGGTAGGATTACTCACGACTGGTAATGCCATTATATCTCCATATTAAAAAAATTAATTAATTTATTCATCCTCTACAATCCACCTTCCTCACCGGTTTCAAATTCTTTATAATCTATCCAATTTTTATATTGAAAATTCACACTAAATTTTCCTAATTGATTTATTTGATCCCAACCTAAAGCAATAGGATCAACATTAGTTGGAAAGGCTTCTAAATATTTAGCGCCGGCGATTGCATTTTCCTTTGACGGGGCGTCTGCTTGTTGATCAAACATCAATACCTCAATTATGCCCTTATAATCATCCTGATATCGAATATTTGCTGTTGCTGGATCAATTATATAATTCATCCATTTTAAAAATATATTTCTTGCACGCATAGAGTTTGTTACTATAAAGCTTAATTGAAGTTCGGGAAAAGTTGCTTCTCTTGCTAGCTTTCGAGTTGGACCATAATGTCTTAATTCCGAAGTAGCAATTGTTTTTCCCGGTAGCGGAGCAGTATCACATAGAAAAGATAGAGCTTCTTCAGAGCCGCTCCTAAGTCTATCTGGCATATAGATTCTTGCAACGAATCTATTTAAAGGAGCTATACCACCTTCGGAATCCATTTTCGATAAAAAGACGTCTGGGTTCATGATTCTCCGTTAAATTTTATATAAATTTTATAGAATGATGTTCGATTATATCTTTACTATCGCCCCAAACTTCAGCTTTTGTAACTCCTCCGCGGCGAGATCTAAATTCCTCTACAGGTAAATGTAATGCGGTAGTCCATTCATTGGGTTCTATATGAATAAATTGTGAACGAACATATGAACCTGTTAAATCATATTTATGAAGGGTAGGCTTAGCTTCTTTAAATCGTGTAAATCCTTTAATATCATTATATGAAACATGTAAATAAGCTTCTAATTCTTCTTCATTCAAAAACCCAATTAATTTTTTCATTAATTTTTCTCTTAATCTATAAGGGAGATAATGAAAATTCATTCCTAG
>VTLG01008733.1_pt1 | contig 56182 bp, 76 predicted proteins | sample 4694571 | NCBI WGS metagenome assembly VTLG01 (sample SAMN12604809, study PRJNA352737) | marine metagenome | biome: ENVO:00000447; feature: ENVO:00000209|ENVO:00000569|ENVO:01000036; material: ENVO:00002151; isolation source: viral sequences binned using virsorter ... | reverse complement strand
TTGAGTTATGGTTAAAGATTGCTGATAATTATTGTGAACATAAACCATCTGTTACGATATCAGTGAAAGAACATGAGTGGTTACAAGTAGGCTCTTGGTGTTGGGATCATTTTAATTCTCTGTCTGGAATATCATTCTTACCTTTTTCTGATCATTCTTATCAGCAAGCTCCCTACCAAGATATTGATGAACAAAACTATAAATTATTTTTAAAAGACATGCCACCTTCTATAGATTGGACTGAATTACAGGAGTATGAAAAAGGAGATACTACTACTGGATCACAAGAACTTTCTTGTTCAGGTGGTATGTGTGAGATAGTAGATATTGGAGGGTAAAAGTATGTATATGATAGTTATTCTAATGTTTCTTTTGGACCCCACTGCGGACGATGCTTTGGAGGTAGAGTTTAAGGATGGCAAAGTTCTGGAGTTTAAAAAGATAGAGCAATGTTATGAACACATATATAGTAATTTTGCAGAACTTAGAGCATTTGCTTATTCTCAGTTTGGTCCTGCAACCCCTATTAAAAGTATCAATTGTTTCAAAAAAAATGTCGGAGCATAAGATGTATTGGGTGTTGATTAATGATCTTAAAACATATCGAGAAGTTGTACCTAAAAAAGATGAACATATATTGGAAGCTATTGATTTATTGTTACGTTATTTACATGGTGATGTGGATGAACCTGTAGAAGAATTTCCTGATTCAGGTTTTACCGATGACTTTGGAGTTCATATGGAATAATATAAAATGAAAGTAACTTTAATAGATCATATGGGTTCAGACCTGACAGTGGTAAATGCTGCCAGAGTTTCTTTTAATAAAGAGTCTGATTGGGAAGACGGTCCTGTAAAAAATGTCTTGCCTAAAAAAGATCAACAACTTATATCTTATTTGGCAAAGCATAATCATTGGACTCCCTTTGCTCATTGCTTTATTCAGTTGCGTATTAAAGCTCCTTTGTTTGTTGCCAGACAATTAGGTAAACATCAAATAGGTTTAGTATGGAATGAAGTTAGTCGTAGATATGTAGACTATGAACCAAAATTTTATTACCCTAATAATTGGAGAGAAAAACCTTACGATAAAAAACAAGGCAGTTCAAAAAATATTATTGATGATCAATTTCGTACTATCAAAGATAGTTATCAAGACGCTATACAACAATGTGAGAAAACATATCAACAACTTTTAAAAGAAAACATAGCTCCTGAAATGGCACGTATGGTTTTACCACAAAGTATGTATACTGAATGGTATTGGTCAGGAAGTATCGTAGCATTTGCTAGAGTTTGCAATTTAAGATTGAAAGAGGATGCACAAGAAGAAACAAATTTCATAGCTCAAGAGATTGATAAAAAATGTAGCAAATTATTTCCTGTTTCATGGAAATACTTGGTTCAGGTAAAAAAAATACCTCCTGAGAAGACCGCTGAGTAGGGTTAAAGACATGCTTGGCTACCCACCCACCAGAAATATACTAAAGCTTCTGAGCGAGCTTCCTAGATAGGATAGCGTTGATTTAAAGATTTTTATTGACATTTGATGTGGAATATGCTATAATTCTTCTAAGGTAGAGAATGCAAAACTGGTTCTCTATCTTTCTTGCTAACGAAAGGAGAACATTATGAATAAAATACTTCCAAATTATCCTTCCCATGTGTGGAATAGTTTTTTTGAACAGTCAATTGGTTTTGATAAGCTACTACGAAACATCGAACATAGTCATTCTGCTATTGTAAACAATCACGGGTATCCTCCTTATAATATTATTAAGAATGGAGATGCATCTTATAAAATTTTATTGGCCTTGGCAGGGTTTAAAGCAGACGATATCCATGTTAGTTTAAGTGATAATATTCTAACCATTAAAGGTGCAGATGGTTCTCAAGATGTAGAAAATTATATAGTAAAAGGAATTGCTTCCCGTAAATTTGAAAAAACATTTTCTCTAAATGAATATGCTGTAGTTGAAAACGTTTCACTTAAAAATGGTATCTTAGATATTACAATTAATATTGTTTTACCTGAAGAAAAACAACCACAGATATTTAAAGTAGAGGAATAATTATGAATCAAACTTATAATATTTATATAGGCTATGATCCAAAAGAAAAGGTTGCATATGAAATTCTTAAATGGAATTTAAAAAGGATTGCAAAAAATCCACTGAATATATATCCACTTAAAAAAAATACACTAGAAAAAATAGGTTTATATAATCGAGAATATACAGAAGAGAATGGACAGAAGATTGATAAGATTGATGGTAAACCATTCTCCTCTGACTTTTCTTTTACACGGTTTTTAGTTCCTGCCTTGAGCATGTATCAAGGCTGGGCTTTATATATGGACTGTGACATGTATCCAAGGAGTGATATCTGTGAATTGTTTGAAGAATACAACGATCCTTTTCATGCTGTTTATTGTGTTAAGCATGAGTATACGCCCAAAGATAATACAAAGATGGATAACCAAAAACAGGAGCAGTATTACCGAAAGAATTGGTCGAGTCTCATGCTGTTCAATTGCGAACATCCTCAAAATCAAATGCTTACTCCGCATGTGGTAAACACACAGACAGGACAATACTTGCATAAGTTTGGATGGTTGCCTGATAAGCCAGCAGATATAGGTTCAATTCATGAAGAATGGAATTGGCTTGATGGACATTCACCTGAAGAACTAGAACCTAAGAATGTTCACTTTACAACAGGTGGACCCTGGTTTTATAATTGGAAATGTAAAAGAGAAATGGATGGGAAGTATGCAGCAGAGTGGAACAATGATGCTAGTTATCTTCAAACAATAGGTGTACTCGAAAAAGATGTACATAAATATTTTTTATAAGGAATAATAATACACATGACCAACCTTAATTTTGTGACTTCTTTTAATGAAAATTTATTTGTTGATACTTCATATAAATTTTTAGAATCAGTCTTAGATAAATGGGAACCTAAAATTCATCTTACATGTTATACACATGATCTTGATTTAAAAAATTATATAGTGCCTGATGTGAAACACATTGATTTTAAGTCTCTTCATGATGTGTCAGATTATGAAACATTTCATAAAACTTTTAGTAAACATAATGGTACTGAAGGAAAGACAGTAGATTATAATTGGAAGCTAGATGCATTACGTTGGTCACATAAAGTATTTGCCCTAACGGAATCTGCATTTGATCTAATAGCTAAACATGATATGTTACCAGCAACAACAAGTCTTGGTTGGCTTATCTGGATTGATGCAGATTCCTACACATTAAAACGCATGACAACTAAAGATGTATTAGCTCTTCTTCCAGAAGGTGCTGATATTGTTTGCCTTGAACGCTCTGATCAAGAGTATCATGAAGGAGCATTCATGGCTTTTAATCTTAATAGCAAAGCTACTCAAGATTTACTAGGTGATTTACGAGGAGCATATATTTCAGGTGAAGTATTTAATTATCGAGAGTGGCATGACTCTTTTATTTTTACTAGACTCCTTACAATTTATAAGGCACATGGTTTAAAAGTTCTTAATCTAGGGATGAATGCTAATACAGAAAACTTTTCTGCCTTTGAACAATCTCCTTTATCTTCTATGTTTTTACATTTTCAAGGAGCAGATGCTTCTTCTCTAAAAAATATTAGAGATGAAAAAGGTGAACGATTTATTTCTTTATCAGATGATACTACACATGATATACTTCCTAGTCGGTATACACTCTTGTCTGATGTTATGAAACATTACAAGCCTGAAAAAACTATTTTAGAAACAGGAACCTGGAATGGTGGTCGCGCTATTCAAATGGCTATGACTATGTTTGAACATACAGATACCGTTCATTATATTGGCTATGATTTATTTGAAGAAGCAACTCCAGAAACTGATGAAGAAGAATTTAATGTTAAAGCTCATAATAAAATGAGTGCAGTCGAAATAAGGTTTACTGATTTTGCTAACATTATGTTAAAACGTAAATCTAAATATTTTACTTTTGAATTATTTAAAGGTAATACACGTAATACATTAACTAAACAAGACGCTGACTTTGTATTACTTGGAGGAGGTAATAGTTTTGAAACTGTAAAGAATGAATATGAAAAATTAAAACACAATAAGGTTATTGTTTTTGATAATTATTATATGCAAGATAATACAGAACGAAATGTTATTGAAAAATATCAAGGTATAAACAAAGTATATGAGTCTATTCAAGAAACAAAAGTTAAAGAAGGTAAAGAAGATAAGGAAGGTTGGACTTCTTTTGATGATAAAGATACAGGAATAAGAAAACTTATTCTACCATCATCAGATGATGTAAGAGGTGGAGGTATTGCACATATATGCTTAATTCTAAATGATCCTGAATTACCAGAAGTACCTCGAAAGTTTAAACAAGTACCTATAATAGTTAATCCTAGAGATTGTGTATCAAAAGATTATATTAGAGACAATATTAAATCTAATCTTAAAATGATTGAGCATAATAGATTTATGCATCGTATCAGTCCACATAATAAAACAGCCTTAATTGTATCAGGTGGTCCTTATCTTGATATTAAAGAACTTAAAGATACAATTAAAGATAATCCAGGATGTAAAGTTGTATGTGTTAAGCATAGTTATAACAAACTACTTGTTAATAATATCAAACCTTGGGCTTGTGTTCTTCTTGATCCTCGTCCTATTACAGGTACAAGTACACATGGTATTGTACGTAAAGATTTGTTTAAGGAAGTTGATCCTAATACAAAATTCTTTGTAGCTTCCATGACTGATCCTTCTGTTACAGAACATCTTGTATCTAAAAATGCTGATATCTATGGATGGCACGCCTTTACTGAATCTCTTAGAGAAGAAGATGAACGAGGAGTTCAGATTGTTAACAATCAAGTACATTTGGTAGGTGAGTTAGGTATCCCTCAAGGTTCTACTTTGATTACAGGTGGTACATGTGCAGCTATGAGGTCTATTGGTATCATGAATACAATGGGCTTTAGAGAGATGCATCTATTTGGTTTCGATTGTTCTATGGAAGAACCTACAGAGGAACAAATGAAAGAAACTACAGGTGCTGAAGATGAAGAACCAAAACCAAAGTACATGAAAGTAACAGTTAATGATACAGATTTCTGGACTACTGGAGAATTATTAGCTATGGCACAAGATTGTGAGCGTAGTTTCAGAGATGAAAACTCATCAATTAATTTTACTTTTCATGGTGAAGGAACAATGGTAGCAGAGTTATGGAAAATTATAGAATCAGAACGTCCTCTGCCCACATTTGAGGAGGTGTTTGATGACTAACTTTTCTAGAAAAAACCCATCGTCTCGATATAATGAGCTTGTTGAAAAATACGAAAAGATTCATGCTAAAGGTAAAGGATATTTTAATGGGAAAAGTTTATTAAAATATATTTCAAATGTACACCAAAAAATTATTGTGCATGAGTGTAAATCTTTATTAGATTATGGTTCAGGAAAAGGATTACTATATACAGATGAATGTTCTTTAGTAGAACCATTACTTAATAACAAGACTAAAGGTATTACTCGTCCTTTGCAAGAGTTGTGGAACTTAAACTATCATCAATGTTATGATCCTGCGTATCCAGAACATTCTAAAAAACCAGAAGGTAAGTTTGATGCAGTTATTTCTATTGATGTATTAGAACATATTAATGAAGATGATTTAGAATGGGTATTGAATGAGATTTTTTCTTATGCAAACAAGATGGTCTTTCTAAACGTAGCTTGCTTTAAAGCTGCTAAACATTTTGAAGATGGAGAGAACGTACACATTAGTGTATTTAATCCTGAATGGTGGTTTATTCTTGTAGCAGATATAATGAAAAATCATCCTGGAATTACGACATATTTATTATGTGAAAAAGTAGGACACTTAACAGACTATATTATAAGAGGAGGAGAATAACATGATTGGAATTGTAGACTCAGTAGTAGGCGTGGCAGGAAAAGTTCTAGATAAATTTGTTGAAGATAAAGACTTACGACTTAAACTAGATGCAGAACTTAGATCACAATTAATTAATCTAGATGCACTTCAAGCACAAACAAATCTAGAACAAGCCAAACATGATTCTATTTTCGTTGCTGGAGCTAGACCTGCAATCATGTGGATATGTGCCTTTGCCTTGGCATGGCAATACATTATAGGACCAATGGCATCATGGGCTTTAACTATCTATGATCCTTTAATTCAACTACCTACACTTGGTACGGAAGAACTTACGGGTCTTGTTATGGCTTTATTGGGATTGGGAGCAGCCCGTTCATACGAAAAATCTAAGGGCGTGGCTCGAAACAGTATGAGGAGATAATGAAAATACTGGTATTGTGTGCAACTGTTTTATTCTTAAATGGTTGCGTACATTTAGCTTTATTTACTGTGATAAAAGAAACTGCCGCAATAGGTTATTACAATGAAAGGTTAAAACAAATTGAAAATAAAAAATAATTTACACAAGTTACGTAATTGGAAAGTAATTTCAATATTATCTTTCTATCTATTAACTATAGGTGTAACAGGCTATTTAACATTTCTTGCATGGTCATGTTTAGTAAATCAATTTTGTAATGGATGTTTTGAATAAAGGATATTTAATATGAAAGAAGGAAAAATATGGGGAACTACAGAAAATATCTGTTCAAACAGTTCTTTTGAATTTCACCGTATTGAATTTAAAAAAGATAGTGAATGCAGTAAACACAAACACCAGTATAAATGGAATGGTTTCTTTGTTGAAAGAGGAAAACTTTTAATTAGAGTATGGAAAAATTCTTATGATTTAGTTGACCAAACTATTTTAAAAGCAGGAGATTATACTAAAGTAAAACCTGGGGAATATCATCAGTTTAAAGGAATAGAAGATGGTGTTGCTTTTGAATTATATTGGGCTGAATTTAATCATGATGATATAGAAAGGGAAAGTGTTGGAAAAGGACCAAGAGGGTACACTGAAGAAGACGACACCACTCCACACCAAGGATTGGTATATCAAGTGGGTAGCTTTTCTGATCCTATTAGTTGGAATGCTGCTGACAAGAAATAATATTTGTTATCATCATGTCTCTCAATAGTAAACAAGAAAAATTTGCACAAGCCTATGTACTGCATCGTAATGCAACAGAGGCTGCAAAGGCAGCAGGGTATTCTGAGAAGTCTGCTAATAATCAGGGGTATAGATTATTACAGATAGATGAAGTCGTAACCAGAATTGAGGAACTGGAAAGCGAACTTGTTACTGATATTGATGTTGTTGATGAACTGGAATCTCAGTATACCTTTGCTGCTACTCATGGTCATACCAATAGTGCAATCAAAGCATTAGAACTTTTATCCAGAGTAAGAGGTGCGAAGTCAGATAGAACTACACACCTCTCTACTGAAACAATTGAGCAAGAAATTGTTAGCTATATGGAAGCTTTAGGTAAAGATAAAATAGATGATCTAATTAAAAAGTGTAAGTTTTAATTTCCTTCTCCACCATAGATACCCCCAGGATCATCAGGATCGACCCCAAAATCTCCAGCAAAATTAAAATCGACATCACCTTCATAAGGGCCAGGTACAAAACCAGATTCATCAGTCATGAAAGCAGACCATTGCGCCTCATTCATATCGAATGGGTCCATTGTCCAATCATATAATCCTTGGTCGTGACCAACAAAATAAGTATTACCACTATGTGATGGTGATACTATACTAGTGAGTCCTTGAGCATCCGCAAATCCTCTATCATGAGTTAGTCCTCCATACATTACATCCTGTGCACGATCTTTTGAATGATCCCAACCAGACGGAAGCATTTCTGCGGCTAAAATTTCACCAAACATATCTTCTGAAGTTCGTGCAAAGGATTCGCTATATGGGTCTTGTGCCTCCATAGCGGCGGTTAACTCAGCTTGCATTGCAGGAGTAAACCGTCCCAAATCTACATTTTCATCTATAAGAGATAGTCCTTCTCCACTAAGTATATCAGGAGTAAAGCCTACCCCTAAACCAGACCTAGCTAGTTGAGTTGGAAGCGCACCTGGAGGTAACTCACCATATTGTGAAACAAATGCTTCTGCTTCTTTTTGTGCTGTAGGCTCATCTTCATCAGTAAATAGACCTATCAGGAAACTTATCAAACCTATTATAGGTACAAGAGGAGGAAAGGCTAATGCTGCTATTGTTTGAAGACCAGTAGTCCACATACTTCTCTGTGAAGGAGGTTTACCAGTAATAATACTTTCTGTTAACATACCTACTCCAGGCCCAAGTATTGAAGCAGCTTTTGCACCCGTGACTGCACTTAACCCTGTATTAATAGCTCTACTCGCTATCTTAGATGTTATTTTACCAGGTGATAAAACTCCCCCTAGAATATCAGACTGAGTAACCCAAGGTGTTACAATTCCTTCCTCCCAACTAACATCCCAGTTAGTCAAGTCTACTTCTGGAGAAGAAGAAGAACCAGTAGGAGAAGGATAACTTTCGTCTCCCATAAATCCTGCTGTCATACCACTTGTCCTTGGTTCAGGTTCTTGACCAGCAACGATGCTTTCTGGACCCCCTCCTATATTAGTCTCTTGATTAGCACTTAGTATTTGTCCTATATCTGTATCTGTTTGATCTATATCTGAATATAAACTTCCTATATCAGTAGTACCTATATCAATTGCATACATAGGATCGGCAGTAACCGTATCACTATTACCCATACCAAATCCACCACCAGCAAGGCGTCCTATTACAGGTATAATTCCACCTCCCATAAGACCCCGTGGAAGCTGTATACGTCTAGGCATACGCCTTTGTCTAGGCTGCATAGCATACATAGCTCTGCGCTGCCTTCTATTAGGTTGTCTCTCTGTAGGTATAAACCCAGCTAATCCACGTTGATCTATAGGAAGTGCGTACATTATTTATAACTCCATATCCAAGGTCTTGGGTGTGTATCATTAGACATATCGTCTAGATGTATAAATCTACGGTCATGTGCGCCTCTTTGAGCAACACCTATACCTGTCATCCCATGTTTAATACCTAATTTTATAAGATCATATGCTACTTCACCAATAGCTGCTATATCTACAGCCCTACCAAATATATGAGGTGAATCTTTAACACCTCCTATGGCACTGTTATGTGCAGGATGTCGATAAGCTGAATTAATAATCATTGGCCTGTCTAATTCTGTTCTAATATTAATTAGTTTTTCCATAAATGAATCATTCATATGGCATTCATCAGTGCCTTTGCATTTCATTTCATCTACAGAAAAATATGGATTGTCAATCATTATTTGTCCTCTACTGGTGGATGTTTTCCATTATGCATGTGATAAATTTTACTACTAAATTCTTCAAGTTGTTCTATTTTAGTTTGCATTCTTTCTAAAGAACGATGTAGTTTTTCTCTATTATCAGGTGATAAGATTGTAGATAAAACCCCAATCTTATTTTCAGTTACTTGTGTACTAATATTATTCTTTTCTAATGAATCAAATAATTCATTAATATTTTTTTGTATATTCTTTACATCGTCTTCTAATTCTATACATTTTTGACGAGTAACAATAAAGCTTGTCAGTACTGAGATAAGCATTCCACCTAATGTTATTAAAAGTCTTGCGTCCAGTTCCATTATTCTTCTTCCACTAGTCTAATTAAAGGAATATTAATTTCACTAGCATATCTATTTTGAATTTCATTTATTAAAGCTTCTCCTTCATTTTTAGGTAATTCTCTTTTAATTTTTTTCTTTAAATTTTTAATTTTAAATGGAACAAAAATACCTCTAGTGTTAGTACCTGAATCTGCAATACTTTGAAGAAAACTTTTTTCTATTTTTTCTGTGCCTTCTCTAGATAACATATTACGTAAAGCTAAATCATCAAATTGTTTTTCTTGCATGTTACCATCAGCATCTTTTATTCTATATCTTAAACTTTTAATGTCATTATATAACTTAGTAAGTTTTACTTGTTCCTCTCTAGATTTATCTACTAAAGTATCTAGTCTTTCAAATAATTTATTTTTAATATCAAGAGTTATTGTAGGGTATTGCTGTAGTTTAGATATTTCTCTATTAAATACATTTTCATAAGTTTTAATTTTAGAATTTATTTTATATGCATTAAAACGAACATTTTTACCTAGATCAACAGTTACTTGTCTATTACCGAAAAGTCGTTCAGCTTTATCCTCTAGTCGTTTAGGATATCCTGTTGGACCTACATCTGTTTTATCTAATAAATCATAAAGCTCAACTATATCTGTGATAGTTCTTGGAACTAAAGGTTTAGCTGCTGCTGCTGCTCTAGCTCCTAGTTCTTTAAAACCTCCCTCTTCTAGAGGTTGACCATATTCATCTGTACCTGTTATAGCCTCACCTATAGACTGAACCATAAGACTTGGACCTAAGACAGGAGCAAGTAAAGCTGCATTGTCTTTTAAGTACTGCTCAAAAGGAACATGTCCTACTTCTCCTTCACTAGGTCCAGTAGCATATGCTGCTGATAATTTATATATTTTTCTTATAACATCATGAGGATCAACAAAACTTTTATTTACATAAGTGTACGTAACATCTCCTCTTTCATTCATTATTAATCCAGTTTTATACTCTTTTAGTGTAGTTCCATTTTCCCAACGAGGACCAAGAGAAGATAATATGTTATCCTCTCTAGGAGTAATACCCATGTCTGCATTTTTATATGTAAAGTATTGTTCTCCTGCTACTGCAACTGCACCCATGCCAGCAAGACGCCTTGTTCCTATAAATGATAACATACCGCCTTGCTTTATTAATTTTGGATCACCAGAAGCAATACCTTTTGCTGTCATTGCAGCACCATCTTTTAAATCTTTAGCACCAATTTTAGCAATATTTTTTGCTGTTCTAATTGATTCAACAAAGAAAGCAGGAAAGGCACCTAAAGGCGCACCTTTAAGTGATTTAATAAATCGAGGTAGATTAGAATAACTAGGTAATGTATTCTTAACAACTTCAGCCACATATACTTCTAGCTGTTCTGTAGGCATGTTAGGAAATGCTTTAGCATATTGATCTAATTCTTTATAATAAGATAACAATTTAAAAGCAGCGTCCTCTCCACGATATATATTACTAGCAGGATCAATTATTTTTTCTTTTACAAATTTCTTAGATTTATATAGTACTGGTCCTTTAAAAGCATCCTCTAAACCTTTGGTAACCATCTCTGCTGTAACACTATTATCAATTAAACCTAATCGATATAGTTTACTTAATTCTTCTACATCAATATCTTTATCTTTAAATTCAACACCTTCTTTTGCACGACTATATAAATTTTTCATTTTAGGTACAGCTTGTAAAACATCTCCTACAGTTTTAGCTTTAGTAACTATGCCAGCTAGATTACCATTAGCTGCCATCATAACTATATTACCTTTAATATTAATTAAATGAGTTGCTTCTGATAAAACAGTTTGAGATAAAGAAGAAAATGCTCCTAAACCTGCTAATGATTTAGCAGTTATATTATCAGGATAAGAAACTTCTAATCCTTCGTTTAACATTTTTTTAAATTGTTCTTTAACAAAAACTTGAGCTAAAGGATTTTTAGCAAGAGCTTGCTCAACATATGGAGAGACAGTTCCTTCAAGATCATCTGTAAATTTACCTGCTGCTCCTTCCGCAACTTTATATATGTCAGAAGAATAATTAGAGTCATCTGCTATTTTTTTAATATCATTTATCAAATTAGTATCAGCTATTAAATCTGTTTGTTTTTTAAGAGTAGATGAAAATCTTTGCAAGGGATCATCAACTTGTCTAAGAACTCTTCGTAGCTCAGAAGGTATCAACTCTCTTGTATTTAAAACTTTATCTGTTCCTGGTCTAGATGTGCCTAATGTTTTTTGACCTTCCAAGAAATCAAATAAGTCAACATCTTTTTTAGTTATGTTTTGAACAAATTGATTCATTAAGCCATCAACATCAGCACCTTCTTTTGGGTTTACTTTTAGTTGTCTTTTAAAAAATTCTCTAGCACCATCTAAAGCTTCTACTAATTCTACATCATCTACATCTTTACCTTTCATAGCATCTTTAATTTTTTTCATGTAAAGAGGATTAACAAATGCTTCATACTCAGTATTCATATAAATACCTTTCTTAGCATCAATAGTAGCATTAATTTTTTTATCAAACCCTACTTTAGATAGTTCATCGCTGTAAGAATCAATAGATCGTCGCATCTCTAAAACAGTATCTTTTAACTCTTCAGGTAAAGAATCAAGTGCTTGCTTTTGATTAGTTCGCGCTGCATCATTTAGTGTAGAATAATATTTATCTAATATTTCTTTATCTTTATTAGTTCTTTGAGAAGCAGACTTTGTTAAAATAGTTTGAATTTTTTTAGACATACCTTCGCCTATAGGTAGCTCTTTACCTAAAGCATTATTTAAAGTTTCTATTTGTGATGGAGTTAAGTCTTTATATTTAATACCATAAGCTCTTTCAATAGCTCTTTTTAATTTATTAGCTTTATTTTTAATTACAATAGCATCTGCTGCTGCTTGGTCTGATTTTTTATTTAATGCTCTAAATGTTCTTTCATCAAAACCTTGACGAGAAGTTAAATAACGGCGTGGATCGTATTTACCAGTTATAGCTTTTCCTTTTTTAGCATCTGTTAATAAACGTACAGGTTGATTAATATTAACTGATTGCACAAACTCTCCATTATCTTCTTTAATATTAACCTCTGAAATTCTTTCATCATTAGGAAGATTTTTTGAATCTAATATACCATTTTCAATAGCTTTATTTCTTGCTCGTATTCTACTTACACCTCTAAGGACTGAACTTAAAGTTCCTGCAATAGCTCCTTCTTGAACAATTCTTTTCATATATGCTAAAGCTTGAGGGTCTTTAGGATCAACAACCAATGCTCCTATATATTCTTTACTTTCAGGAAAAGTTTCAGCAATAACATTGACTAACGATTCATCATCATCAGTCATAAGCACAGCCGCTGTTCCATAAGTTATAATATCTTCTCCTACCTCTCTAGCTAAAGAAGGTTTTTTAGTAACAGCTTTGCCTGTAGTTTTATTAATTAAAGTTTTTAAAGCACCTCCTCCTACTAAAATACCACCTAATTCTCCAACTGCTTTTTCTCCTGCTCCTGCAAAAGCAGGGTCAGCTATAGGTGCTAAGTCTCTAGAAATATTTTCTGCTATACTATAAACAGATTCTCCTTCATCACCTACTTTAATAGACTTAAAATAATTAGCTATTTTTTCTTGGTTTTCGTCAGGAATTAAGTCAACAGCTAAGTCCGTTAAACTTCCAACACCTTTTAATATACTAGCAGCAAAAGAAGCCCCTACATTAGGTAACATAAAACCTTGAGTTTCTTTTCTTACTTCTGCTGGTACACGAATAGAAATACCGCCCTCATAGTTATTAAAAAATCCTGGATCATCTGACCCTTTCTTTTTTAATAATAAATTAACATCACCCTCGTCTACTAATTCTAATTCACCTTTTTCTACTTTTTGTAAAGTATCTCTATATGTTTTATATTCATCTGAATATAAATTATGTTCTCTAAAAAAAGAATTAGGAGATACAGTAGAATCAATTTGACCTAACACATTAGATATATTTTTCTTAGTTTTTTCTAAACCTTGAGCATTTAGAGTATCAAATACTTTTGTATTTAAATCTAAGAATTTTTCTGTATTATAATTTAAAGTATCCATTAGTATAAATACCTTTAGCCGCCAATTCTAGTTGTCTTGTCTACTTGTGATTTTGGTTTATCTCTAGGTTTTATACCATCAGTAGTAGTGTTAGCAGGAGGAGAATCTTTCTTTGTTTTACTAGAGTCAGGAAAGCTAGAAACTGCTATAGAAAGTGCTTCTGTTTGATTACCACCAGCTTGTTTTAAAGCCGTAGCATAAATTCTAAAAGCCCTTGCCATTACTTTTTGAGCTTTGCCTAGCTCTTCTCCTTGTAATGGAGTTTTACCATCTAGAGCATATAACTTTCCTTCTTTAAACATACCACCTATATCTTGTGATTGTAATGCTTGAGATGTTATAGCATCAATTGTAGGTCCATTATTCTTATATAGAGCAAGTCTTTTAAGTTCATTAGCAGTTATAGATGTTTTATTTTTTAGAGCATTGATAGCATTAACAGCCAGCTTATCAAGAATTTCTAAATCTTGTTTTGTAGCTGCTTCTCCTGTTGCTAACTCTTTTTTTAATCTTGCTACATCTTCAGCTTCACTAGTTGCTATTAAAACTTCTTCCCTATCTTCTCCAGCCTCTTGTAAAGCTTTTAGACGAGCAGCACTAGAACTAAGTATTTCTTCTTTACGTTTTGCAGCTAATTCAGATAATCTTTTATCTTCTGCTAATCTCTCTGATTCAATAACTCTAGCTTCTTTTCCTATGCCAGCCAATTGTGGTCCTCTAAAATCTTTAACATTAGAAGCTTGACCAAGCATTCTAAATAAATTCATTATAGGAGTATTTCTTTCATCATAAGCAGTTCTAGCAGCTTCATCAGCCTGTGATGCTCTAAGTAGAGCATCTGTTTTAGCTTTGTCTGCTCTGCTTTTTCTTTCTTCAAAGAGTTTTTGAGCGCGTGTTCTTTGCTTACTTAAATTTGCTTGTCTTAAATCTGCCATTGCGTTAGCTTTACGCCTTTGATTTTCTCTTTGTCTTTCCAAATCTAAATAGTACTCTGACAAAGACTTAGGTCGAGAATTTTGAGGAACAACAACTTCAGAATCTCCTGGAGAAAAATTAGCTCGATTTAAACCTCCGCTTGTTTGTCTACGAACCAAAGGAACAAGTCCACCATCACGACGAGAAACAAGACCACCTTCTTTTCTACCTGCTTTTTTACCACCTAACTGTCCAAAGAGATTACCCACTCCTGTACCTATTGCTCCTACATTAGTAGCTAAAGTTTGAAATGGTGAAGGACCAAAGGTAGTAGGTGATTGCCTAACTTCTTGTCTTATAGCAGGAAAACCAAATGCTGCTGCTTGCATACGATCAAGAACACTTTCAGGAAAAGCCTGTTCTTCAAGAAATTCTTTATATGCTTCATCAAGAGCAGTCTGTGTTTGCTGTTGTTGTAATGCTCCTACTCGTTCTATACCTGATAATTCTTTAGATCGTTGTCCAAATTCACCAGTAGCTAATCCTGTCAGTCCTTGAGCAGTGGCACCCTCTCTAGCTTTTTGTGCTTGAAAAGCTTTTAATCCTCGATCATATGCAGCCTGTGATCCTTTACTTTGTATATCACTTAGAAGTTGTCCTTGTCCTCGTAAAGCTTCTGCTTCTAATAAAGCTCCCCTACTACCTCCAAACGATCCTGATTGAATAGCAGCAGCTTGGACTTTAGGTAACATTTCTTGTTCAAATTTTTGTTGTGCTTCTCTTTTTTCAATATCAACAACAGCTTGTTGAAAAGGAGACATAAATTTTTCTGCAACATCTCCTGTATATTGTTCGGGTTGTGCGCGAATTAAAGCTTCAGCATCAGCAAAACGATCTGCTGTAATACCTGGACCTGTTTGAGTTACAATGCGTTCACCTGTAGCAGGATCAACAGATATATCAAATCCTGCAAGACCAGCTAATCCTCTTTGAGCTTCTAATTGTTCAGGAGTAAATTCAGCAATTGTCGGTCCTGTAAAAGGTCTATACCCACCTGGATCAATAGGTTCACCTGTTACAGGATCAAGAACAAGTTCCCCAGTCTCTTCATCACGAAAACCTTCAGTACGAAGCGTAGCCAGTGCGGACTCTCGCTCCAAATAGTCTTGCATAAACGGAGCAATTTCCTCCGCTAGGCGTTCTGTAGCAATCGTTACACCACCTGGACGAGCCTGTGGTTGAAAAAATCCTGTTCCTAGGGTTGATGATGCCATCGTATATATCCTTTATGCTAGTCCACTTAAACTTATTTTTAATTCTTCAGAACCATTAATTTCATTAGGTTGTTCATCTGTTCCATAAGCTGCTTCCCTAATATCTTTTACAACTTGATCTAAAATTTTACCACCTTCTTTAGCACTACCGTTTCCTAAAGCAGCTACAGTATAAGCATCAAATACATATTCATCAGGACTTACTGCTAATGTAGCTATTTGTTGTCCATCTGATACAATAGGCATTTGAACATTATCTTCCATTCCATGTCCTTCTCCACCAATCAAACCTGAAAAATGTTTTTTCATAATGGTTTCTTGTTTTGGAGAACCTCCTCTTTTTAAATTAACAGAACCACCAGTAGCTGCTGGTGTTAATTTAAGATCAGTAAATAACTGTGAAAGAATATTAGCTGATTCCTTGTCTTTTGCCTCATTTAATAATTCTTCAATATCTTCTTCAGTATCAGCACCAAGAAGTTTTAAAACAAAATTTCTATTAGCTGCACTAGGACCAAATTTAGATAATACTGTACCTACTCCTGAAGAATCTTCTTCAGATAAACTACTTAATACTTGTGACGCAGGACTGTTAATACCAAATCCTATACTAATATCAGAGGATTCAGAAAGTAATGGAGAAATTTTTTGTAATGCTGAAGTTATTGGACCTAAGTTTTCACCAAACAGACCTCGACCTCTATTTAATACTTGCCATTCACGTTTAAATTCTGGATGTCCTGGATGGAGAAAAGCATCGTCACGGCCAAATATCGCTCCAGTTTCTTTCGGTCCCATATAATTTTCAACTGGAAACTCGTCATATCCTGACTCATTATGAAATGGTCCTCTTGTTAAAATACCTTGTCTAACAGCTTGCCTATCTAAATTTTGTGGTCCTCCTATGCCATCTATCCACTCCTTATACTTTTTAAATACATATGGATTAGATAAAACTCCACCAGCAGCAGGAGTGATTCGTGCGTCACCACCTCGTACTAAATCTCCAACAGAAGAAGAAGGCATATAGTAAGGATTTGTATCACCTAATGATGCTTTTTCAGCAGGAGTTAAACCTATTTTTTCATATTGAGGATGTTGAGATATATGTACAGGACCACTTCTAGCTAGAGAGACTAATCCTCCTGATTGAGTAGCACGTACTGGTTTAGTACGACGAGCATACTGTACACGACCTACTAAATCTTCTTTAGTTATTCTTCTTCCATTGAAAAAAGTAAAACCTTGTTCTCTTAATTGTCTATGTTGTAGCTCTGATAATTTAGTAGGATCAACTCTTGGTTGAGTTACTACTGGTCTTTTGCCACCTACTTCTTTACTTAATTTAGGTATAAATTTACTTGGCGCTATAGCTTGTTGCTCTGGCTGTTGTACAGGTTTTTCCTCCATAGCTTTCAGTAAAGGCATTACAGTTGTACCTATTAATTTTGTTTTTGCTTGCTTTTGTCCTGCTTTCTTTTTTAATCCTTCTTCTAATATTTTATCATAACCAGCTTGCCTTCCCACTGATTTTAAAAACGGACCTTTAGCTGCTGCCTTTCTTTCTTTTTCTAGTTGGTTGCGTCTTTTCAGTTCTTTTACATCGTCTTCAGCTAAACCTAATTCTCCAAACAAAGCCCTTTCTTCTCTAGTAGGAGCCGACAAATACTCTTCTAATGTTGTTCCAGCCCCTGAAAATAAAGCAGCTTCAAGAGAAGGACCACCTGGGCTATAATAATCAGTACCAAATAGTTTTTCTTCAAGATAAGGAATACCATATTCTACCCCACCCCTTACAACTCCTCTACCTACTGGAGAATCAAAAAAAGCACCTACGGTATCGGAGATACCACTACCACCACCTGTAAGGGACTGAAGACCTGCACCAACGACACCTCCTACTAAATCACCAGCTAAATCTTTACCAACATCTGTAAAAAAATCAAGTACATCACCACCATCAAATTTATTTATAACAGGCATATTTCTTCCTTGCGCTAGTACTTTTCCCATTTCTTTATTAATAGTATTTTCAAAAGCATTTTCCATTTGTTCGGTTTTAACTGCTAAATTTTTAAGTGTATTAGGATTTTTTACTACTAAAGCTCCAATCAAAGCCTTTGTAAGTTCAGATTTATCTATATTTGAAGAAGGCTGTGGGGGCATTCGTCTATTTCTAGAAACAGGAGGAGTACGTGGTACTACTCTTTGTCTAGTAGGTTGAGATTGATCACCCAGTGCTTGAACTATTTTTTGAGGATCACGAAGAATCTTTTGTATGTCCTTCAACCCTTCTAAGTTATCTGTTGGTCGCATAGCTATCTCCAAAAGAAGTATAATTAGATTGTGGATTATTATTTATACTAGATACATTTTGAATTGGATGAAACTTTTGTTGAATATTATATAATTCAGGTAACATAATTTGTCCTTGATTAAGATTACTAATCAAAGTGCTGTTATTAACAAATTTAAAATATTCTTCATTAGTCATCAATTAAAATCTTTCCATGTTGTAGATGCAGCAGTACTTACATAACCCTTAAATTTACCACTGCTTGCAGAGTATGCAATATCTCCCCCTTTAGGACGCCCAATATTAGTTACTGTAACAACTGTATAAATATTTGTAGTAGGTGCTGCTTCTATTTCTTGATCTCGTAAATCAAGTTGATTAATTAAAGCTGCTCCCCATTTTTCTAAAGTTTGATAAACTTTTCTAGTTTCTTCTTGTGTAATATTTATAAGAAAAGGAAGATCAGGATAACGAGCCATTACCTTCCTCCATCAGGTTGAAAGGCTACACGAACTGCACCCCATCTCCATTTAGCTTCAGTTGAATTAGTAGAAACTTTAATACTGGCTTGCCTTCCTCTTACTCTAAAATCTATTTTCTGTGTAGACTTAGTAATTGTAAATGGTCCTTTTGTAACTGATGCCGTACTTTCAGGATAATCTTTAGTAGTAATAGAAAATTTAATATTACCATCTGTTAAATCAAAATCAGGAATCATTTTATTTAAAAACATTAATTGATTACCATCATCAATATCAAAAGTAGCAGATTCAATAAATGAAGTTAATGCACTTCCTGATCCTGTTTGTAAATTAATTCCAACAGGTTCATTATCATAAAGGTTATTTCCACCTACAGATGCTCCTGTTGTAATTGTATTACCAAATACATATTGATCTGCAAAGGTTGTAAATAACGTAGTTCCTATAGTCCAATAATTTCCTTCTGGTGAAAAAATAACATACTTATCACAATCACTATTAGTAGTATTATTAGAAGGATATAACCATATGATTTCATTAAATTCTGAATTTATTCCTGCATAAACTTTATCAACTTGACTTAAATTTAATTCATCAAATACATGCTTTCTAACGGTACAAGGAAGAACTCTAACTTGTCCATCATTGGTATAAAAATTATCATGCCCCATCCAAATAGATGCTCCTTTATAATCTACAGCAGCATGAGGAGCAAGTAATCCACAGTTTGATCCTAACTGTTGGAATTTAAATACAAAAGGAGGACCGACAAAAGACATATTCCATAATGCATTATCAGTCCAAATATTAACTCCATTACGAGAACGTACTCCTCCAACAATTCTTGTACCATCTGTTAAAAGATTATCTCCAGAATTAGAACTAACTGAAGGAGTCCAATTATCTTTTCTATTTGTATCAGACCAACGAACTAATAGTGGATTATAATTTCCTGATAAATCATTTGTGCCTAAAGCAATAATATGTCTATCATTAGGTGATACTAAAACTGAATCTACCCGTGCAGGAGAGTTAGTTACTGTAGTTAAACGTACAGGAGAAGTTGATACATCAGTATCATAAAAGAATATAGGACCATTTCTTCTGTTAGCTACAACATCTTCTCCATAATTATCTAAACTCCATTGCGTAATCTGTCTAACTAATCCTGATGCTGATGCTGATGTAGCCTCATTCCAAGCTCTTGTTTGAGATGCACATACTGTTGCTTGGAATTTAGCTGCTCCATATCCAAGACCAGGACTAGCTACTTCATTTCCTGTTGTAATTAAATAATTAAGTGTAGCATTTCCTGCTTGTGTACTAGTAGCATCCGCTGCATCAGTAACGCTAATAACATATACATTAGCATCTACAACTGAAGCAATTTCATACGTATTATTAGATAAATTAATATTACCACCTAGATTAGTACTTGCTGATGTAAAGTTTACAAAGTCACCTGCTTTTGTATTACTTCCGTTATCTGAAACACAAACTCTAGTTGTTCCTGCTGAAGTACCAAAACAATTTGCTAATGTTACTGTAGATGCTAATGGTGTTACATCAAATAAAGTATCACCATGAAACTCAAATAATTTTTTATCAGTTCCAAACATAGCTCGTTTGGTTTGATCATTATCTACCCAAGTCAATAAATCTCTAGCAATACCATCATAAGTATCATCTATCTTAGTTTTATATCCTCTAAGACATTCAGGTTTTCCATCCCGAAAACGAACCCTATCTGCATTAAACCATTTTCCACTTTCAGCATATTTAGTAGATTCCTTAAATATACCTGGAGGAAAATCAAGTTTAACTAATTTAGTTGTCATGTGTTATCTCTTAAAGTCATGTAACATTACAGCATCAATAGTAGTAGCACTTCTAGCACTATATATAAGCATATCAACGGCATTAGTTGTAGTTGTTAAAACAGGAGCAGAACCACTTACAAATTTAAATACAGTATTATAACCAAGAGTTCTATTCCCAGTACCGTCTTGAATAACATAAATAAGACCTGTCTGTCCTGCTGTGGCATTAGACGGTGCAGCTAAAGTTCTATTATCTGTAAGAGTTACCATAAAATTATTACCTGTTAAAAAATCAACAGCAATAGATGCAGCGTCTGTTAATGTAGTTATAGGATTAACAGCCCTAGCAGATGTATCAATAACAAACTGACCATCTCGTATAGTCTTTGTACCTAAAAGTGTTGTATTAACAGTTACAGATGTTCTTAAATATCTTAAATCAGCTAAAGATGTATCAGGTACATTAGTAGCACATACACCTATATCCGCACTAGCTGCTGTTCCTAAATTAAACGACTTAGTATTAACAGGTTTAACTGAAGTAGCATCACAATAAATCCATCCTATACCGCTAAAAGGAACATCATATCCATCACCAGCAGCAGTTTTAATTTTAATAATATCACTAGCAGTAGTGTTAGCAGATACTGCATTATTAATTAAATAATGTTTAGTATTACCAGGAATAACAAGTGAGATAGTATTATGCGCTCCTCCGACAGTTCCTTTAATATGTAAAATAGCAGATCGAGATTGATCATCTGAACCATTATTTGAGGTTAAAGTAACAGAAGTAGTTGATCCTACACTGATAGTAGCTATACCTGCAATAGCTTCATCAGTTAAACTAATAACACCATCGTTTAATATTTGCCCCCAACTATTAGGATTTTCTCCATCTCCTTGTTTAGTAAGGCGTATATTAGTTGTAAATGTACTTGCCATTCTTAAATTCCTTATAAAGAGTTCTGTTTTGGTGTAGCAGGGATTCCCTTAACAATAATATATCCTACAAGCATATCATTAATAGAAGACTTTACCTTTAAAACAGTATTTGTTATTTTTCTATGATCCTTATAACTACTAATAATTTCTGATACTTTAAATTTCATAGGAGGAAAAATTTTTATACAATCTTGATTAATTTTTTTTTCTACAATTTTACCAGCAAAAGATTCTTGACTTTTAGAATCTGCCATAACCAAATCCATTATATCTTTTTCTTGCTTACAAACAAAGAATGCTGCTACCTCATCTCCTATAGACCATGTTTCTTCAGCATTTGCATAAATAGGTAATAAAATAAAACTTATTAAAAAAAATACTTTATATAACATTATTCAAGTTCTCTTGGATTACGAGGCCAATCATTAAACTCTGCTATTTTTCCGTCTTCTGTAGAAATTGTTATAGCTTCCAAACCAGCAACGTCTCCTTTACTATCTATAGCAGTTTCTAAAGCTTTAGCTTTGACTCTAAGATCATCTCTCCATTTAGCAAAGTCTGATGGTTGGGCAGTACCATTATCTTGCTCCCTAATTATAATCCAGTCAGTTTGTTCTAAATAATTTTTAAGAACATTATTAACATGAATTTTCATTGTATTTTTAATATCAGAAATATTTCTAGCAATTTTTGTTCTTGTAATAACAACTTTATTTTCTTGAATATCAGGAGTAGATTCAACAGTATAATAAAACATATTATCAATTAAAGAACCTGAATATTCATAAGGTAAAATTCCTATTTCTTTACGTTGATTATCTGACCAAGCCGAACTAAAAATTGCTTTAGAATATTGAACATCATTTATTACAATTGATTTTGGATGTTTAATAGTCTGTACAATTTTATTATCTATAATTCTTGCCCACATACTTTACTCCTATCTACCGTAAATTGGTGGTAGTGTTCCATTCCCACCTATGTCTGCCATTGCTAAATAAATAACAGTATTTTGATTATAACCATTACTAGTTAATCTAGGTTTAAAACCATCTGCCAAAAAGTCTACATCATAACTACCACTGCCACCCCTTGTTCCATTACTATCAACTAGCATCCAATTAACAAAAGGATTTCCACTATTAGTTGAATTAGTATTATTATCTACTATTGGCCACTGAGTAGTGGCATCTATATTTTTCCAAATAATAGTAGCAGGAGTAAATCCTAGTGAAACATAAGGACCAATGATGTTATTATTTCCTTCATAAACTCCTACTTTACATACACCTGCTATAGAAGCAAAGCAGTATGCAATCATATTTTTATCTCCACTCGTACCTGGAGCTTTATTTGTAGCTTTATCTGATGCACCACTTGCAGTATTTGATCCTAGATTTAATACTGAAGCAGTAGGACCATCTGAATTAAAATAGGTAGAACCATCGGTATTTGATTCAGCAACATCATCCAGTAATAAAAAATGATCATCACTAGATAGATGATTACAGTACACAACCCAATTATCCGCAGTCTCACGATTTTTATAAAAAACAAGTTCAGGTGCAACTGATAAACCATGACCTACCGTAGCATTTGCTCCACTACCTTCCCAAGAAACTATACTAAAGTTACCTGCCGCAGATACACTTACAGTTGAAGCAAGTCTAGAACCAGAGGCTCCAATAGATGTTGTACCATTTTGTCCTAACCATTGATAAGCAGCAAAAGTAGCACTGCTTGTATTTATTTCTGCTAATGCTCCTATACTAAAACCATCTGATCCAAAAGCTGTTAAACCAGTACTTTCTGCTTCTTCACTAGCGGTTCCTGAATTTGCAGGTTGGTTAAAACTTAATTGTTTCTCTGTCCCTCTAACAGCATCATAAACTCCCCAATCATTAGGAGAAGCATTAGTCTTGCTTTTAATTGCTACTAAATCAGGTTGAAATCCTGTGCCTGTGATATTGTTAGTACTTCCATTACCAGTATATCCAACAACATTAAAAAAATCTATTCCTTGATTAGCAGGAGTACCTAATTTTGAAGAACTAAGAGTTTTGTTTCCTGTTCCAATTGTATTTGGAAATTTACCTTCTTCAAAATGCATAGTAATATTATAATTACTTTCTCTAGCTATAAAAGCATAATATGTTAAATTTGCTACAGTTGAAACTGCACTGCCTTGAGCTACATTATCTTTTAAAAATGTAATTTCATTATCATCTGCATTATATCTAACTGTTACTACAGAATTAGTTGTAAGAGCATCTCCTTGTGAACTTGTAGTTGCTCCGCTAGAAAGAACTACTACTTTATTTCCATCTTCTTTATAACCATAAGCTGCATTATAAGGAGAAGATGACCCATTAATAACATTATTTGATGCACTACTTGCAGAAGCTAGTAAATTATCATAACAACAAATTCCTACTACTCCATCCCCATTATTAAATGTAGCTTGAAACTCTGTTGTGCCTGTAGTTGCTAAAGGTAATGTTGAAAAAATTCCTCCATCATCTCCACCACTGCCTGTAACTGTTAAATTACCATTACTAAAAGCGATTGTTGAACTATCTCCACCTGATTGTTTAAGCACATCCATAATAGCATAAACTTTACTAGGTGTATTTGTTGATTGATTTCCTGCTGCCATATTTTCAGGAGTAAGATCATTATTCCTATCACTAATATCTAAACCTAGATTTACTGCATTTGTTCCAGTACTATCTGTAAAATCTAAACAAAATGAATTACCTCCAGCAGAAGTAGCTAAAGCAGCTATATCTGCATCAGCTTTAGGAACAAACTGAGAACCATTAGTTCCAAAAGTAAAAGCGTCCACAAAATCTGTAATAGCTACATCACTATCTTGAATAGAAGCATTCTGCAACATCACAGGTTGGGCTATATATCCAGGAAAAGAACTTCCTCCAGCAAAACCACCAACTTCTTGTACAGTTACATTAGTAAAACTTGATCCAAAAGATGATCTTTCATCTTTGAAATTTTCTGTTATTTCAATTCCATTGACAAAAAGTTTTCCTTTATCTGTACCAGTTTCATTTAAATCATAACTGGCCAGAATATGATACCAACCTACGTCTCTAAAAGACATCGTTGGAATAAAAGATTTGCCATTACAGTACATATACAAGTCCATTTCAATTTCATTATTTTGATAACTAAAAAATAAACCAGTTTGATTAGCCCCACTTGAAACAGATGATTCTCCTAAATACATTAAACCTTGATTTGATGAAAGAGGTATCTTACATAGTTGAAACCAACACGCCATTATACATTTTTTTCCTCCTGTAGTTGATGTATCCCATGAACTAGTATCTCTTTCCATCAATTCATTACTTCCGTCGAAATGAACAGAATTAGGTACTAATGAATCATTAAAACCACTACCAGCAGAAGCTGCTGCTGCCGCACCAAAAAGCAAACTATTAGAAAATACCATATTTAACTTCTTCCATATTCATTGGTTAAAATTGCATGTATGTTTTCACCAGTATTATCACTAGAAACTGATACAACTATATAATCTAATCTTGCTACTGCTCCATTACTAGTAGCTACAGTAGGTACACTAGCTCCAATAAATTTCCAACAGGTATTATAAGCAACAGTGCCACTACCGCCTGATTGTATAATAAAGATACTTCCTGTCTGTCCTTTAGTAGCATTTGTTGGTCTAGCTAATGTATGTGCTGCTGTTACAGTTGTAAGAAAATTCTGAGCATTAGAAAAGTTTAAAGACACAGAAGTAATCCCATTAATAGCTGTTGCTGATATAGCTGCTGCTCCTGACTTAGCTAAAAATAATTGACCACCAAGACTTACATTACCTGTAATTTGTGCTGCTCCTGCAACAGTAGCGGTTCCTCCTACATGTAAATTACCTGATACAGAAGCATCATCATCAAATGTAGCTGCTCCAGTAGCCAAGAATGTACCCCCTATAGAAGTATTACCTGCTACATCTAATGTGCCTCCTACAGTTGTATTTCCACTTACACGTACAGTTCCCAAGAATCCTGCTGCACCGCTAACAGTAGCAGTACTTAGAAGATTAACAGCCCCTCCTATAGAAACCGCACCTCCTATTGAAGCTGCACCAACTACTGTTGCTGTTCCCCCAATAACAATATTACCTGATACAGATACATCGTCATCAAAGGTAGCAGCACCTGTAGACATAAAGGTTCCACCTATTGAGGTATTACCTGCAATATCTAATGTACCACCAACTGTAGTATTACCACTTACTCTAACTGTTCCTAAAAATCCTGCTGCACCACTTACAGTAGCTGTACTTAATAAGTTGACTGCACCACCTATTGATACTGCACCACCTATAGAAGCTGCTCCTGCTATGGTTGTAGTGCCTCCTATATTTACATTACCAGAAACTGACACATCATCGTCAAAGGTAGCTGCTCCCGTAGACATAAATGTACCACCTACAGAAGTATTTCCAGCTACATCTAATGTTCCTCCAACTGTAGTATTTCCGCTAACTCTGACTGTCCCTAGAAAACCTGTTGCACCTGATACTGTAGCTGTACTCAAAAGATTTACAGCACCTCCTATAGATACAGCCCCACCTATAGAAGCTGCTCCTGTTATTGTAGCTGTTCCTCCGACAAATAAATTACCACCTACTGTAGCATTATTAACAGAAATATTTCCTGTAATGTCAGCAGTTATACCTGTTAAATTAGAACCATCTCCAAAGAAAGCACTAGCACAGACTTTAGCATTAGCTGCTTGTACATTTGCTCCTGCTATTGTAACAGTACCACCTATATTAAGATTACCACTTACGGATACATCGTCTTTAAAATGCCCTGCTCCTGCTACAGTAACTGTTGATCCAAGAACAGTAGCTCCTTCTAATGAAGTAGCACCACTAACTCTGACAGACCCTAAAAATCCTGCTGCGCCACTAACAGTTGCTGTGCTTAATAAATTAACTGCTCCACCTATTGATACAGCCCCTCCAATAGACGCTGCTCCTGCAACAGTTGCTGTACCACCAATATTAACATTTCCTGATACAGAAACATCATCATCAAAAGTTGCTGCCCCTGTTGTAATAAGTGTACCACCAACTGATGTATTTCCTGCTACATCTAAAGTGCCGCCAATACTTGTATTTCCACTAACTCTTGCTGTACCTAGAAAACCTGCTGCCCCACTTACAGTGGCAGTACTTGACATTTTAACAGCACCTTCAAGTGAAGTAGCTCCACTTACTCTAACAGTCCCAAGAAATCCTGAATTACCTGAGACTGTTGCAGTACTTAAAAAATTAACTGCTCCACCTACTGAAAGAGTTCCTCCTATCGTTGCATTATTAGCAACAATCAGAGAACTAACAGATGTATCTCCACTAGCTACAATACTAGTTAAATGTCTACCACTTCCAAAATAAGAACTAGCACATACATCTCCATCAACACGTAAAGTTCCAGCTATAGAAACACTAGAAGATACAGCAAAAGAACCTTTTACTCTAACCGCATCTGTTGCTACTTGCAATGCAGTATTAGTTCCATCTCCTCCTTCAACTTGGGTTAAACCTGAAGAGACTACACCATTACCGCTTACAGCAAGTTTTAGTAATCCTTTGTAAGTATCTGCTATTCTTTTGCCTGTTAAATCAAAATCACTCATGCGCTATTCCAAACTGGTGAAATTACTTGATCACTCATATTATTAGGAGTACCCTCCCAAAGTAAGTTAGCTGTATTCCACACTAGGTTACGACCTCCTGAATCAGGTCTAGGATTATCTATTTTAGTATCATCCCTGACATTAGGAACTTTATTTTGAGGATGATTTTTTAAATCAAAAGCACCTTCATAATCTTCTGGACAAACTAATAAACCAAAACTATTTAGCTTCATTAATCTATGTGGATATCTAAAATTACAAATATCACATACTGCTAAAGCTTTACGATCTGTTGCCATTAAACTGTCCTAATTTTAGGTTTAAAGAAAATACTTGCTCGTTCTTTATCTTCTTCCATTGCTCGTTGAAGAAGTTCTTCATAATTTCCTTTTAACATTGCAATTTTATCATTAGGTACATTAGGTCTTTTCATAGCCATATAATAAGACAAGCCACAAGTAAGCGGAGGTAAAAATCTTTTAGGCATATCAGCATTCTGTCCTGCTGATTTATCCACATCTTCTAATTGACTAATACGTTCTATCTTTAATATATCTGTACTATTATCAGGTAAAGGCCAAATACTTAAAGTAGGATTATCTCTGTCTCGTTTAATTGTATATTGAGTTGCTCTTCCTGTCTGTTTTTTATTTGGAATAAGTAAATATTCTTCAAAAGAAATACGAGTTAATTGGATATCAGTATCATCTCGATTAACTACAACTTCTAAAGCATCTACTGTAGAACTACTCAAAGAATAAGATGTAACACTAGCAGCAACTGTAACTGCTGTTACTTCTGTTGACCATAAAAGAACACCTCTATTCTGCCAATCCGTTAGCATTAGATTAATAGAACGTCGGGCAGAAGCAGGTTCATGACCAAGAGTATTTTCTCCTCCGATCATTTCACTTGCTTCTTGTATAACCTCGTCTATGTCAAGGTTAAAATTAAATGTACCGCTAGTTGCCATTTTAATTCCTATTAAAAATTATATTTGTCCACCCTTTTTATAACCATACATTACACCTTGCTTAACAAGTTCTTTAGGAATTTTCATTTCAATATTAAAATCGCCGCCGCCACGTTTAGAAACTTTTTTTAGCTTTGGACCAGTAGTGAGTTCTGTATCTGCTTCAGGTATAGCTGGTGGTCTTTCATCAGCAGGAGGTCTAGGTCGAGGTCTTGGTGCAATTTTTTTCTTTTTATTTTTAGACATAATGTTTCTCCTTAATCATAAAACGATGCAACGTATAAAGTTCCACCTTTGTATTTATTTATTATTTTGCCGCCTTTATTTGATCTTTTAATTCCAAGATTACCAAGAAGAAATCTAGAAGGACTTTTTCTTCTCGGGTTTCGAGGTTTAAATCCTAGGTTTCTTATAGGTCTTTCTTTTGCTAAAACTTGTTTAGGTCGAGCTAGTTTTTTTTTGTCTTTAGAATAAGCAACCATTTATTAATTCCTAATCATATAAAGATGAAACAAGATCGTTACCTGACATAACTTGTCCACCACCCATACGTTTAACAACTTTACCACCCTGATTATATTTTTTAATAGGACCACCCTTTTTCAAAGCTCCTCCTGTGTAACCAGGATCAATTTCTATTCGTTGAGATTGTTTAGCTGCGTCGAATGTACGAGCAGCGCTACTTTGTCCTGTAGTTAGTGGTTTTTTTGGTTTTGGAATATACGGCTCAACACGATCTTTTGCTAAAGGTTGACCACCTCTTGTTGTTCTTCCTCCTGCTCTCAAAAGTCGATCAGTATTTTTTATTGCTTTTGGTTTTGTAGGAGCTTCCTCAGCTGCTTGTAAAACTTCTTTTTGTTGCTTTGGCGTTAAATTTTTTATTTTTTTTATCAAGTTATTTATAAAAGGTTTTCCAAATTTTGTAGCTGCTTTAATAGCAACCTTTGCTGCTGGACCACCTAAATTACCAATAACAAGCCCAGCCATTGTTACTTTTTCTTCAGTTGTCGGAACAGGAGCTTGACCTTGTTTTCCTCTTGGGCCTTTACCTACATATTTATATGGATCAGTTTTGCCAGTTTTTCGGCTTGGCTTAATTCCTCCTGTCATATTTAGTGGAGCAGACGATCCTCTTGGTCTAGATTTAGGTTTAGGCGCACTAAGATCAGCACCTGGAGATTCTTTTACAGGAGCGGATGTTTTACGTTTAGATTTAGTAATTTCAGGCGCACTAAGATCAGCACCTGGAGATTTTTTTACAGGAGCGGGTGTTTTACGTTTAGATTTAGATTTAGGTTTAGATGAATCTAATTTCTTTTTACCCATAGTACGTGTCACCTCTGCTGCTATTTTTTTTACAGAAGATTTTTTTTCTTTCTTTTGTTGATTTAAATATTTTCTTAAAGACTGTGCGCCAAAACTTTTAAATCCTGCTTTTTTCATATCTTCTTTAGAAACAGCCGCAATAATTTTACCTTTATTACGTCCTGTCGTAGGTTTGTAAGTAGGAGAACCTAATCTTTTAGCTTCAGATAAACTTGTTGGTTGTCCACCTTTATCTGCCATAACTAGTCCTCCTCTTTCATAAGGTCTTTATCAGAAGAGGCTACAACACTTGATCCTTTTCTGGCTGCACCAAATCCTTGTCCTGTAGGACGCCCTACAATCTCATTTAAATCTGGATCAAGATTGGGAAGCTTTCGTGCTGCTGCACCTGCTACAAAATCTTTCATGACTTTCTCCTTTTACCTTTAGATGCTAACTTTTGAAATTTTTTCTTCCCATATTTTTTTCGTCCTATATAGGCTGCAAGAGCTTTGGGATTTTTAGCTCCCTTCTTTTTTAATTTCTTAGTCAAACTTTTAAATCTTTTACCTGAACCTAGTTTAGGTTTAGAAACTTGTTTTGAAACTTTACTTCTACCAATAGCCATTAAGTTGAACCCATAATAACAGTATCAGGACCACCAGCAGGACTTGCTGCTTGTGCCATATCATCTTGTCGGGTACGACGAGCTTGGTTTCTAAGTTGGTTAATTGCATTTTGATATTGACCTTCCCATATTTGAAGATCATTCCAACTTTTCATATACATAGTAGCTTCAATCATGCAACCATAGAATAAAGCATTATAACAAAACTCACTAAAATAATTAGAAGTTGTTACGCTAGTTCCAGTTGCAGAAGCTAAACCTAAAGGTCTACGAACATATTGTACTTCTATATCAACTGCTGATGCAGGAGTAGGTACAATATAAATCTCTGTGTTTGTTTTACGTGAGTAATATCTAGGATCACCTACAGATGCACTTGCATGAGGCCAATAATCTATTGCATACTCATAAGTTCTCGGTAATAGATTAGTTCTGTTGGATGAAGCACTGGATATTACATTGACATTCCTGACAATCTTTGCATCAACAGGAAGAGATACAATAGGATTTCCTATTGAACAAGATACAGTAGCAAAAAAATCTAGACCAAAATCGTCTAGATCATTTGTAAGTCTGTTCTCTACTTTCTCTATAAAAAAAGGAATTTGATCTGAAAACTCTGTTGAATCGTTTTCAGTTGTATTAATCAAATCATTTTTTAAAAATGAAAAATTAGGCATTTGATTAGCCTACTATCAATGTCAAAGCAGCACCATCAGCAGGAACAGAAACACTTACACTTCCCACCATTGGAACTCCCATATCTCCAATATAAATATCTGCACTTTCATTTGCTGCTACAAAAAACTTGAGAACTCCTGATGTTGCTCCCTTGATATCAAAGGAACCTGCAACAGTACTATGAGCATGGACCGCAATAATACGAGTTTTCGCTGCTGTGGAAATAACTCCAGCACCTGCTTGAAAAAGTGAATTGTAATTATTTGCCATATTTATCTCCTAAAGTAAAGTCAGGGAGAAAATTAATTCCCCCTGACTTTTAGCATTACGATCCTTGCGAACCGAACCATCCACGCCAATCAGACACACCAAACGCATAACGCTCGCGTGCCTTAAAGCGAAGATTACCTGTGTCAAAATCAGGTTCCATCTTCGTTTGAAGAGGAGTCCTAACAAACATCTTGGTGCCATTCGGAACATCCGTTTTAATAAACCAAGAAGTCGTATCGGTAAACCGACGATTGACATAAAAACCATCAGGCAACATACCCATATGGCGCGTTGCATTGATAGCATTAGTATTTGGATTCGCAGCAGCAGCACTAACTTGCGTAGTACCTGGGCTACTGAGAACTCGATCCGCAATTGCCCATGAATCTACAGGGATATGAAGTGAAACAGAACTGGCACCAATCAAGATACCACGATCATCTTCAATCTTCTGTACATTCGTCAAGGCAGTTTCCAGAGTAGACTCTGAAAGATCAGAAGCAGCAATTAGATTGGACTGATTACCTGCACTGATCGTTGGATGAGTCGAAGCAAAGAATGCTACACCATCGCCAATGGTATCAGAGAAACCATTATTGAATAGATTAGCAGCTTTAACCTGCTTCGTATTTGCCATTGCCCTAGCAAGACCCTTGGCACGTAGCTTTGCAAACGTGTCGTACAGGTTATCTTCCATAGCCTCTTCCGTAACGGCAAAGGCAAGGGCGACGGTTTCCATCGTATAACGAGCAGTATAACTTTCCTGCGCGTCATCATAAGCAACGGAAGCACCTTCACCCTTGGTTGGGGCAGTTCCGAAACCCGTAAATAGAACTTCTTCCTCAAATGCCCGATCAGAGTTTTCGATATCATAAAGAGCTTCATGCTCATTATTAACATCGCCATACTCAAGACCAAAAACAGCATTAAGACCAGGAAGGAGTTCTTTAGCAATACTTGAACGATTAATAGCCATGATACACCTTCCTTATTAAGCCGATGATGCGGTAGCAGTAACGTACCGATCTCTGTGAGTGTTAAGCCAAACTTCCACAATTGGGAAAGCATCGCTATCCTTCTCATCAGGAAGTTCTGCGCGCTTAACAACTCGCGCAGCTAATTCAGTTTCTGCGCCAGTAGCAGCTAAGAGATAATAACTGGACTGACCAGTTGTCGTATCTCCCGAACTTGCCGTCGAGCTAACAGTAACATTGTAATTTTTAGTTACATTAAGTTCTCCAACAGAAAGCGAGAGAGAAGCTTGAATGTAATAAATCTGATCAGGATCAGTGATAACATGGAATTTCAAATCCGTTACGCACGTTCCTCCAGTCCAATGCCGACGAAACTTCTGTTCGCCATCTTCTACATACTGACAACCAGCAAACACACCAGATGGTTTGAGAGTGGCTGCAATAAAGGGTTGAATTGTAGCAAGGTTGGCTCCTGGCATAACAACCAGATCACCAGTAAAAAGATTATTGCTACAAAGACCACCAGAAGTAATCGGCAGTACGTCTACACCTTCAGAGTTATAGTTACTACCTTTTTTTCGGACAGGAATGAACCCACGAAATGCTTTAGTTGTACTCATTTCTAGTTCCTCCTAGTTGTAGAGAGGATTAATCCTGAAAATTAGGGGTACGTCCTCTCATAGTGGTTGATTTACTACTATTAGAAACAGGCATATTACGAAGACGAGCATCTGAATTATTATAAAGCTGTGCGTTTACAGCATCCATCATATCGTTTGCTTTCTTCTGGTAAAATGCTTGTCGTGCTTCTACTTGGTTAGTAGGCTTTTTAGCCAAGGCTACATCTCCACGACAGACTGTACCCAAGTATCTGCCTTCATCCCTCACGTAGGATGTCGATGCCATTTCAGGAACTTCTCCAGGTTCAACAAAAGTCCATCCTTCTTGCTCGCGCTTTCCAACATTCATAATGTCTTCCTGCCCTTGCAAAGAAATCCTGATCCATCGAAGGGATAAACCTTCGTTTTGAAATCTTTGTTGTACCGCATCTGGTATTGACAAAGCATCAGGTTCTTCAAAAACAAACTCTTCTTTTCTGGTATTAGTTTCTCTTAGAGTATCAGTACGTGATTGTTCGCGTGTCATTTCATGTCCTCCGCACTAAGTAATTTGTGTATATTCGCCGTCTGCTTCAGCAACTTTTAGCTTCTGAGCGGCATAAGTTTCAAGAGGTATATTCCATTTATTAGCAAGTTTGACATCCTCTGGAGTCAACTTTACTTTTCCTTTCGAGGAATTGGGAGCAGAGCGCGAACTGCTTCCCACCACTTGAGCAGGAGTTGACGTATCTTCCTGCACACGATTTTGATTTTGTTCCACACCCACTTGATTGGCTTTAAACTTATGTGGAAAAGCTTCTGCAAGCCGCCGATCAATCTCTTGATAAAATCCTTCATCATTAGTATCATATCCTTCTGCTTTAAGTTCTTGATCTATTGTTAAAGCTGAAACAGTTAAAATTTTATCTTTACCAAACCAGTTATTATTTGCTGCCCATTCTTCCGCTCTGGGATCAGGTTGCGCCCTGGCGGGAGCCTGTTGTACTGGTTGTTGAACTTGTTGAGGTTGTTCAGCAACTTCTTCCATTTGTGCTTTAGTAATATTTAAATGTTTTAAATCTACTTGAGCTTCGTTAAGCATTTCTTGTGCTTGTAGAAGCTTTTCTTTTTCACCACCTTCAAATGCTTCCATATAAGCATTACGGGCTAAAGAAACTTTGTCGTTTAATTGTTTTTCGGAAGCATCTAAATTAAGTTTACTTACCTCATTAAAAGATTCTTGACGGTGTTGTAAATTTTGTGCTAGTGCTTCGTTCTGAGCAAGTAATTGTGAAATTTGTTCATCACGTTCTTTACGTTGACGAACTAATTGCCTAATTCTTTTTTCTGCTCCTTTAGTTTTAATACCATCTAATTCTTCAGGTCGTTCTTCTTTTTCTGGAGAAGCGGCTTCTTGAGGAGTTTCTTCCTCTATTTCATAAGTTACTTCTTCATTTTCAGGGACATCTACTTCTTCCCAGGTTTCATTATCATTATTCATATTTTACTCCGTTGTTTACGAAACAAACGTGTTTACGTTATATACTATTATACCACATTTTTTAGTAAATTTCAAGTCACATTGCAAAACTAGTTAAATTAAATGTAGGATCGAGATATGCAGGATTCTCTACCTTCATCATGACTTGATCATCAAACATTAAAATTAGTCTGACACTTTTATAAAATAACTTTGTACCTGTGTGTTTACCATAACAGATATAATCACCTTCTTCACACCAAGGACCAAATGGAAATTTATCTTGATCTTTATATGCCATATCTCCTAGAGCTAGTACACGCCCGACTGTGGTTAGATATGCCATATCATCCTTTGTAGAATCTGGTAAAATAATACCTCCTTTGGTTTTTGTTTTAATTGATATAGGTCTTACAAGAACATGAAATCCTGGAAGTTCTGGTAATATATCTGGATCAGGATGTTCATCTTCATCTGTAGTCCAAAGATTATTTTTTACTGCATTTCCTAAATGTGCCTGTTGCATCTCACTCCTCTTCTATATAAAGTTGTTTCTGTACAATATCTCTCAGGTTTTGTTTTGCCCATTCAACTCCTGCTATATAACCTACTACTTGTTTATAAGAAGCATAATCAGTAGGATTTCCTTGAGCTAGACTAATCTTTTGATTTTCTATTTCTTCTTGATATACTTGAGCTATTGTTTCAAATATATCCATTAAACATATTTAATTTTACTAGGCTTTGGCATTTCCCAATATTTTGAATCAAAATTATTTAGTTTAAAACGCATAGCACGTTTTCCAACTACATTATCTTTTTCAAAATCACCATAGGATTTATTTCGATCTACAACATGAGTGGGCTTCCCATTGGTAATTCCTTTTGTATCATTGGGATAATGTATCTTTCCGTAATTAGGCATGAGGTATCTCCTTTAATAAGTTTAAAATCATTTCCACTGCTTTCATATCAGTTTTACTTTTTGTATTAGCTTGATCTTTAACTAAATCTGTCATGATCTTTTGTTCTTGTCCTTTTAACTTCATTTGCTCAGTTAAAATTTTTATTAACATTTCCATACCTTTAACAGATTCTTTACTTTGCCTGTCAGATTCAGATTTTTCTTCTTTCATTGCCAAAGTAAGACCAGACTTGGTAGCTTCCATAAGCTGTTTACTTTCTTCAAGGTCTAATTTCTTATTTTCTAAAGCAGCTTCTGTTGTATTAACAGCCATATCCATTTGTATTTTTTGTTTTTCAAGTTCTACTTTAGCCTGTTCTAGAGCAACCATTTGTTGTTCAGGCGATTGTACCATACCCATTGCTTGATTTGCATTCTGAACTTGTTTAGCTGCTTCCATCAAAGCTAGTTCAATAACTTGTGGCTTTTGTGCAGACTCTGGAGCAACAGTACCAAGTTCTTGTTGAGCAAGACCATTAACCTGTTCTTGATATTTCATTACAGAATGTTCTTGAATATTGGCTTGTAGAATAGGTTGTACCCTTTGCATAATTGGATTAGCTCCATTCATAGGGTCTTGAAGATAAGCCATCTTTACTTGAATATGAGCATCATGATTTTGTCCTGGGAAGGCTGCAATCGGAATACCTTTAACTGCTGCCATAATATCAGATACAGGATCAAGAGTTTGTGGTTCTGGTTTAGGTGGAAGTATCTCATCTAGATTAGGCATATTGGCTGCACTAAGAATAGTTCTGTTTAAAGCCTCTGTATTAAACATTCCTGGAGGAGACTGTTGTGCCATTTGTAATGCCATATTAGCCAGCATCATACGATGAGCATTAGAAGGAATATTAGGATCACTTACAGGAATAACATCAATCTTTCCATCAAAATCAGATTGAAAAATACTACGATCTGCCAGAGGAACCTCATAAGGATATTCTTGCGGAAGATAATCATGATCAATACTTGCCAAGATTTTAAATTCATCTCGCTGAGATTTATGAAGTCGTTTATGAATAGCTGTAAAGAACTTACTGGATGCTTCTAGTAATGCCATTGTAGTTCCCACAGGTCCATAGGAGGCAGCATCTGAAACAATTTGTTCAGTGCTATCTGCAAACTTCTGACCAGCAGCAGTTACAAACTGGAGCATTTGGTAGAGCGTCGAGGAAGGCTCTTTGTAAGGGAGAGATATAATCGCCTTATTCAAATCAATACCAGTTGCTTCAACCTCCTTGAACTCTCCTGGAGCTATAGGCTCGTTATTGCCTACCATACGCACACCTTTAGCCTTAAAGCCACCTGGGAGATTCGCAAATTGACCTGCGTCTATCAATGCTCGCATTGCAGCAGTAGCACTCATAGTCAGATTACCAAGGAAATGCATCAGTCCTAAACCATAGAACCCAAATCCTGGAACAAAACGATAATGTACAAAGTGTACTTTCTTTTGTTTTGTAGGATCATCCTTGGCATAATTACGTCGAATACTAAGAATTTGTTTAGATTGTTCTTCTATTGTAACAATATACGGAAGAGACTCACCATCTTCTGATTGAGGATCATCTATATCAAGATAACAATGTTGTTCTAGAAGAACATATTGAGGATCAGAATCACCAGAAGGAGACAATCCTATAATTGTATCCATCTTTTCTGCGAATGATGTTGGATTAATCATACCTGCTTCAGGTAAATCAATATCTGAATACATCTCTGCTTTTATTTCTCGATAAAGATCAACAGGACTTTTATATATCACATGGGTATAACGATCTGCATTCCTTAGATTAGATGCATTATAGGAAACATAAAACTGATCAATAGGAATAAACTCAGATACAGGACGTTTAAAAGAAGCATCATAATATATTTTTTTAAACGAAGAACCTATTAAGGGTAGATGAAAAAGCATTCTTTCAAATTCATCAAAGTATTCTGGCATTTGCTCTGTAAGCTGATAGTTCATAAAGTTCTGAACTCTCATGGCTTGGTTTTCTTTTTCCAGAGTATGCTTACCTAGTATCTGTGCCTTGACAGGACCATTAGGAGGAAACAACTCCTGTGATGCTTTTGATTGAAACTTAACTGCTGATTCAATTAAGAGAGGATGTACTGCTGTACAGGCACCTTCAAAAGGTTCAGATGCTTCTTCAATCTTTAATCCCAGTAAATCAAATCCTCTTTCAAACATAGACTCCCATTCATGACGGGAAGATTTATCAGATTCATAATTATCATAAAGAGTTCGCCCTATATCTTGAAGTGAATCTTCTTCTAGATCGTCTCTTAAATTACGATACCATTCTCCTACAGATTCTTCTGCTCCCATCTCAATAGTATTTTCTTCCATAAAATCTACAAGAACTCCACCATCATCATCAAGTTCAAAGGTGGCTTTAGATTCATCTACATTGGGCATAGGAACAACATTATCCTGCATCGGATTTATTTGTTCAAAAGGATTTTGTTCAACTGCCATTTTAATAGGTATCCTTAAATTTTAAATGTATATGGTTCAATAGGTCTTTTTGATATTTACGCCATTTACCTTTACACATTTCTGAAATTGTGCAATTGCATTTATTTTTGAGGCATCTATAATCTCGATACTTAGGACGTACCAGATCATGATTAACCTTATCAGCAAAGTTCCACATTGTCAGACTTATCATTGCATTCACATGAGTCACAATCGCATGAGTCACATTCACATGATTCACACTTATTTTTTTTACACATTATATTGCCTTTGCTTCATAAGGGTTTGGATTACGCTGAATCATACCACCAGATTCTCTATTTATAATTTTATCATATACAGGATGTTCTCTTCCTCTTACTGTCATTTTACCTATTGGCTTACCAAGCTCTACAAAACCTTTAATAGTTGGACGCAATCTCGGTTCGCTTTTTTTCTTTGCATATCTAGACAAACCAACACCTTTAGGAAAATCTACTTCTAATGCATAATAATGTTTTCCTTTATTTTCTACAGAAACTAATGTAGGAATATCCTCGTAACCTTTAGGAGCCTCTGTCCATTTCCATCCTGCTTTTTTCTTAAATAAATTTGTTTTTATTTGTGTAGCTCCTTTAGTATCAGGACTACCTGCAATTTCTACTTCTTCTGGAGATGCTTTAAATTTAGGCTCTCCATCTTTTCCTACTACGATTGTAGCATCTTTTAAATTTTTACCTGTTAAAGTTTCTTTTGTAACAGGATTTAAATATTCTCCACCCTCTGGTCTAGCATCTTCTGGAAACATTCTTTGAGGTTTAGGAAAAATAGATATGCGTTCAGGTAAAGAACTTAGTCCTTCTTCTTTAGATACATCTTTAAATTTAATTTTTTTAGATCGTGCTTTTAAATTTTTTTCTGCTTCTTTAAATGAGTCATCAGATATTAATTTTTTTAAATTTTTTTCTACTTCAATATTATTTTTATAATTATTTTGAATTAAATTTAACATTTGATTTGTAGAAATACCTTTATCTTTTGCATATTTTTTAAGTTTATTAGGATTATCTAATAAGTCTTTTCTTTTTACCTGTTCTTTAATTGTCCTATTATAATCTGCTTTTATTTTTCTTGTATTAATAGGAGCTTCAAAATCAGCATCCAATATAGTATCTGATTTTTTTATCTGAGGCGCAGTTTTCTTTGCAGCTTGTGTAGCTATACCTGATGGCTTTATTTGCGTAGCCAATCCTGTTAGTAATTTTGTGAGTGCTGCTGATGCCATTTTATTAACCTAACATATAAATCCCATTGTCATCTTATCTATATGATATAGATAATAACTTTGCAGTAATGTGTTTAAAAATTCTACCATACTCTATTATACCATTAAACTCTCCAATATGCAACCCTCTTCTGAACTATTTCTTCTTCCCAGTCTGGATCGTCAGGATGTGTTACATGCCAGGATTCCTTGAGATAATGAATTGCCATTACCAAGGCATCTACCTGATCATCGTGAGCAGCATGTGGAAATCTAGCAAGCTCTTCTATTAACTCATCTGCCCACTTTTTATTCTTGGGAATCCATACTCTCCCCGCTTCCATGATAGGAGAAGCTGCATATGCTCTGGCTACCTTGTCTCTATCAGGTAAATAGTCCTTTACTGGTAAACCACTACGCCTCATATCCTGTATAAGAGATTGACCACTGGCTTTCTTTTCTATGATACATACATCTGGTCTATGTTTATTGTATAACATCTGTGCTGTTCTTCGCAGTTCAGGATATTCAAACCTTCCTCTGACATTTCCCAAAAGAATCAGGTTAGGAGCAAAGTCTTCTATTCCCATTTCGTTCTGTTCATACAGAGAAAATATACCCCATGTCTGGATAACACTAAAATCAGCAGTAGTTCTGGTAGAGAACGCAGTATCATATGTTTGTATTATAAAATCACACACAGGAGGCTCATCATATTCCCATTCCTGTATCCATTTCTTTTTTATAAGTCCACCTTCTTCTGGAGTAGGGTCTTGCATATACAAAGAGTTCCAGTAACGAGAACCATTTGATGCTTTGATCTCTGCTTCATCTATTGCCAAGACTTCATTTGGTTTCCATTCTGGAAAGTACGATCCTCCTACTGGAAGATTAAGAAGATCAGCAGCTTCCTCGTCCAACCATGCTGGTATCTTGACAACATCCCAAGGAAGAATATCGTATTCTGACATTTCTTCCTGTTGTTTTAAGAGCCAGCCACATAAATCATCAAAATGATACCTTGTATTAATAATTAGGATAGCACCATTAGGCATAATACGTGTTCTAAGACCAGCAGGATACCATTCTTTAACATATCTCCTACCTGCTTCTGAATATGAATCTTCTTCCGACATAACATCGTCAAGAATTGCTATGTGAGCGCCACGACCTGCAATTTGTGAACGTACACCAGCAGCATAATAGGTTCCATTCTGGTTTGTTTTCCATTTTCCTGCTGCCCTAACGTCACTTCGTAAGGTAACACCTCTGAATATGTCCTGAAATTGCTCTGTGGTAACAATATCCCTGACTGAGCGTCCAAAATCACTGGCTAATTGATCTGAGTGAGAGACTGTCATTATCTCATGTTCAGGATTCCTACCAATATACCAAGCAGGAAACAATTTAGAACATAAAACAGACTTAGAAGAACGAGGTGGTAAGAAAACCATTAGTCTTTTTATGTGACCATTCTCTAAATCATCTAATTTATTTGATATTACTTCTATATGTTTACCCATTCTCCAATCAGAAACAAGTGAAGGAGCCACTAGTCTAACAAAAGTAAGAAAATCATCTTGTGCTTCTGTGTATGTTCTAGCTTTTAATAGAGTTGATAAGTTAATATAGTTATCTATAGTATTATCTGTAGTTGATTCTAGTTCCATTGGTATCCTATAAGGTAAAAAGAAAAAAAATAAAAAGTACTATTAGTGTTAATAGTACTATTAAGGAACATTTTAGATTAGTATCTTTCTCTATATACTATTATACACGTTTTTGTTGCTGATGTCAACCCCTGTATTTTTGATATTTTTATTCTGGTCTATTATATTATATATATTATATAGCAGTTGAATTTTTTTTGGCCACCCTCTAATTAATAACGATTATCATAGTCATTCTAAAATAAAAGATACCTTGCAAAAACCATGCCAGTTTTCATTTGGCATGCTAATTGCATAGAAACCTTCTCTTATGCAATAGTTGTACCAGAATTTTGGTATAAATTGTGCATCATGCAAAGAATATGCCAGGATTTATTGGCATGAATTATGAAGAATGCAAAGACTGTGCCAGTTTATATCGTCTCTCTTGTTTCTGATATGCCTGGACAACTCACAATATTCCCATATATCGGGATTATATCGTTCTCTCCTAATCGTCGAAATATGTTAAAAGACGACTAATTTTATTTTCTATCGTCATTCCCAACGTGCTGTTAAATCTTTGAAATATAAGCTATAAATCCCATTCAAAATAAACGCTTGCAATAGTATTAACAATATGATCTAAAATGGAGCATCGAAATTTTTGGAGAAATTTTTGAAACCACTTAAATGAACCGCCACTGATCACAGCGTTAAACTATAGATCAACCGTGCTGGGAAACACCGCTTCTTTCGGCAATTGATGCGCTCCTCTAAATGCCTTGGCATATCGGAGAACCAGATTGTGAAATAGATTGCGGACCTGAATAAACAGGCGTTGCTACCCAGACGGAACCTTGAAAGGGTTTGGAAATAAAGCATTTCCCGATAGCTAAGTTATGAGCGATTAAGCTATGACGGTTTGGTGATCCATGGATATCGTGAATATTCAATGATTTTTCATTGTCTTATATGGATGACGATACAGTGCCAATAACGTCTCGCAACAAGCGGCATTTCGTAAGTGATTTAGTTAAATCTGGTTTTTCAATTGACCAGTAGAAGCGATAACGAATTGATGCGCCGATAGCACGGCGCTAATTACATTGTATAGCAGCACCCATTACACGGGCATGTTATACGATATGCTAAAGCTTGAATAGCTAAGGTTGAAATTCCAAAAACAATTCCACGTTCTAAGGTAATATCTAGAAGCTTGTGGCATTGCCAAGGCGATAGCCCGATTGTGAATAGATTGCGCCTTATTGCGTGCATTGCATGACCGACAGCAAAGGTCGTGCAATGCACAAAGTTCATGCCTGGATTCTGCCTGGATTTTGTGCATTGCATGGGCAATGCGTCACTTAATCAAACAAGGAAATACGTCATGGATAAGAAAACTTTATTACGTAAAATAGGCGAGCTAAAGCGTTCTGGCATTGCCTATCAAGAGAAAGCGCAACTAGTTACCATTAATGCAATGGTACATGCTGATGTGCATGGCGATAGTACAGTCCTTTCAAAAATACCTGAAGCAATGCCTAAAGGGTTTCGTCGTAAGGCATTAATCAAGTATATCGTCGACCATACGCCATATAGGTTTGACGAGAAGCTAGGTATTTTCGTCAAACCTAGAAAGACGAACAAGGTGTTTTTGATTGATGAAGCTCGCAAGGTTCCATTTTACGAATATTCGACCGAAACTGTGGTCGAATTGGATTGGGACAGGCTTTACCAATTCGATGCTTATCTGAAATCAGAAGCCAAGAAAGAAGAGAAAGAAGCAACTAAGATTAAGGGCGATAAAGCTAAGGCATTGGCTCGCAAGGCAATCTTGCAAGCTGCTAAGAGCCAATTAGCCAAGCTTGAGAAGTAGACTTTTGTTCAAGTCATCAATACCTATGGTACATACGCCATAGGTGTCGATGGCTTGTGCGATAAGTCATTCGGACTATCGATCCAGGGGTAGTGTATCTATCGCCTGGCTTTTTTTATGTCTAAATCATAGGAGAAAACCATGCGTCAAAGGTATCGCATGTACGAGGACAATAACGCCAGACTAGGGCGTCTTGTCATTCATTATATGGGAGCACTTTCGGCTCTCATGATTGTAGTGTACGCATTTCTTGAAGTGGTTTAACATAGAAGGAGAGGGGGTAGTCCCTCTCTTTTCATGTGCCACCAGAAGGAAGAAGAACAATGGCTATGAAAACGAATGATATTCGGCGTTTCCTGAATTCCCAAGACTACCTACTACGTCACATAAAGCCTAAAATTGTCAAGGAGTACGAAACTTACGTGTACTGCGTGGCAGATGACGGACTTGCATACGATGGTGACGATAAATTTCCTAAGACTTACCGTGAATGGTCGTACGAGCGGGGGAAAGGAGATGTTAAATGACTGAATTTGAAATGCAGGTAAACCGACAAATCAAAATGTTTTATCTTCAAACTGGTCCTGTGACCTTTACCTGGGAGAACTTATCTCCTTGGACAAAGGCTCAATGGGCCAAAAAGTTTTGGGAGGAGATGTTAAATGACTGCCTTTGAGATACAAGTAGACAAACAAATCCAAGCTTGGCACGGGTTAGAAAAAGACAGTTGGACATGGGATCATTGCTGGATTCTTGAGGATAAACAATGGAAGGATATGTGTCCAGAGGAACAGCAACTAGTAGCGGAAGCGTATTGGAAATGGAGTTTATCATGAGTCTAGATTGGAGAACATTGAATTGGTTAGAAACAAGAGTGGATGAACTGATAGAAAGAGGAATGACAGAATTAGAAGCTATAAATCTAGCACTTGAGGAAAGCGAACAATGGGACTAGTAGAAACTATACTAATCCTATACATACTATTAGCATACGTTTTAATAGTAACAATCAGACACATAAGGAGTAAGTAAGATGCGTGTATATAAACAAGAAAAAACTTATAGGCCCATCGACAAATCTGTTGTAACCTGGGCTTTAGTTGATGATGGCCCCGCTCATACGAGCAAGGTCAAGAATAAAGTTGTCATTCACTGGCAACCAAAGCGATGGGTAATTACTAACGTGGAGAAACGAAATGGCTAAGATCGAAAGAAGTCCTGCTACAGGAGGAAGTCACTTTATTTATGTAAGTGATACCCATATGGATGGGAAATGGATACCTATCCATCAAAAGAAAGACTTGCTAATGCTAATTAAATTAGCAAGTGAATCATTACAAATGTTGGAGGAAAGAAATGACATGCAGGATGAGTAGGAATATGCCTTCTGACTACATGAAATGGAGAGATTATGCCCAAAAAAGGTGGGATGTAATGCCACCAGAATTTTGGATAGACCCTTTTAAAATGTATGAGAATGACTATGAATGGCACAACTTTATCAAGGAGAAAACTGATGTTTAACCATGAAGCCATTGACTTTCAAGTAGAGAAGTTCCCGTTGTACGCCGTACCCTCTGATATTGGAGTAGGATTGCGTCGTAAAGATACGGGAGAAACGCTTGCTATTGTGAGCGAACAGTATACACCTACCCAGTATCTGGAGATTACAGATGCAGTAGAGGAAGCTCTTAATCAATCAGGATTAGACCTGACAGATGCAGAGTTTCAAACAATCCCTCATGATGGTGGAGCTAGGCTAGAACTTATTGCCAAGTTTCCTGCTCATCCTATGGAGATATCTGAGGGAGATGTAGTAGTTCCTGAATTTAAATTTAGGACAAGCCATAATAGCACATGGTCTAACAATGGGTATGTTGGAGCGTTTCGATCATTCTGTTATAATAGTTTAGTGTCAGGTAATGTGTTAGGATATGTGTATGGTAAACACACTAGGAACTTCAGTGTTCCACAGTTTGCCGCTAAAATTAGAAGTGCTGCTGAATATATATCAGGCGATGGCATGGAGCAAATGCGTAAGTGGTATAACACACCTATCAAACGTGATACTGCTATTGATTTATTTACTGAGACGCTTGCCCATCGTCAGGAGAATGTTAAGCGTGAGCAGGTAGCCAACAAGAAGAAACTATCTAATCTCATGAAGATATTTGATGAAGAGAACCGTTATCTGTTGGGTCAAGGCAGGTATGAGAAGTATGCCCAACGTAATGAAGGAACCTTATGGACTGCATACCAAGCGGCAACGTATTGGTCTAGTCATCCAGAATATGGTGGAAAGGAGGGATCAAAAGCACATACCACTAAAGTAACTAGAGAAGATCAAGTCAAGAAAATGTTAAACCACAAGATGTGGAAAGAATTAGAAACTGTATAGAAAGGAAACTACATGACAGCAGAAAGTAAAGTACTACGTGCATTGCGTAAGCGTAATCGAGTTACTCGCAAGACTGCGATTGAGAATGGATGGGCAGAGAACTTGACTGCTACTATCTCTCGATTGCGTAAGATGGGACATGAAATTGTACCTGTCATGGCACGTACACCTGAAGGCGAAACGTACACACGCTATCGCCTAGTGGCTTAACCTATAGACCTGGACATGTCTTTAAACTGTCCTTTATAGGAGAAGTAAAATGTCATCACCTTTTGAGAATCTAGAAGTATCAGCTACAATTTATAAAGTATATCCTCATGATAATTTGTATGATAAATTGAAGCATGAGTTTCGTAATAGAAATATTAATAATACTCATGTGATAAGGATAAAAGAAAATATTAAAAGGAATAATTTGCTACATCTTCAACCGATTATAGTTCAAGTCAGAGAAGAAGGAAATATATTTATAATAGATGGTCAACATCGTGCTGAAGCTGCGTTATCTTTAGGATTACCTTTTCATATCTTAGAAGATAGTAGTACAGAAATAGTAAACCTGATAAGTTTAAATACTTATCAAAAGAATTGGGAGTTATCAAACTTTGTAGATTTCTGGGCTAACAATGAAGAAACTTCTCATGCATATAATATGTATAAGCAATGCAAGAAAGAGAACCTAGTATCTAATAGTGTTCTTATTGCTATCTTTAATAAGTCATCGCAATATGTTCAAGCTACTTGGGAGTTTAAAGATGGTAAGTTAAAGTATAATTCTTTCAACAGTGATCATATCAAAGATACGTTACTTAAACTTAAGAGGGTACAGAAATGTCCTACTAATCCTACCTTCGATAAGAATGTTTTAGATAGGAAGCCTTTTCAACTAGCGTTATTGGAGGCGTTTGAGAATACTACCTTTGACTTTGAAAAATTCCTTGACAATCTCAAGAGATCAAGGCATAAGTTTAATATCTTGGCTAAGAAGACAGACTACACTAAGGAAATCTTTCGCATTGAAAGGAAAAGAAAATGAGAGGCACCATGAGTATAGAAAAAGATACTGAGAAATATGTTAAGGCTTTACGCTCTGCCCCTAATGGATGGGGTCAACATATGATTGATGGAATGCAAAGCCATGAGTGGTTGAGAATAATGTTTGACAACTACGGCAAAGATGAGGTAAATAATTACCTTGAAGATAATTACTGGAGTAAAGAAAGATGAAAGAGTATCAAGTAACAGTGTATCGTACTGTTCAACAAAGTGCTACTGTTACGATTGAAAGTGACAGAGAACTAAACGATACTGAAATAAAATACATTCGTAACAAAGCAGAAGATGAGACAGGTGAACTATCTGATTATGATTGGAAAAATGAAGAAGTAGATGACAAAGTAGATGTAACAATCTATGATGGTAATGAATACTATCTTACGTAAAGGATACATGAGATGACTACAACTACAGAACTGAATGATCTCTTTCGCTGGTGTGATGACATAGGACAGTTCGCTATTGACCGTCCTATCAATGACACAAAGAACCATCAAGGTTCTTGCGTACACAAGACAGGATTTTGTATGGCTACTTGTTTCAATAATAAGTTATACAAACTCTATTCCAAGATGCATGACAGGGATGATAGGATTGAAAGTATTTGGCAGAATCTTGATCCTCTTTCCATCAAACCTTTCCTTCAGCGTAAGCGTAAGCAAATTAAGCGAGTGCGCTTCATGACTAGAGGCGAAGCGTTTGCCACATGGTCTGATGTACTCAAGGTCAAAGCTATCCTAGAAGATAACCCAGATACTCAATGGTGGATACCTACTAGAGCATGGCGTAATCTTATCTTAAAGAAATTAATTGAAGAAATGATAGTGCCATTAAAGAATGCAGCAGTTAATGCTAGTGTTGATCCGTCTAATACTAAAGATGATTGGCAAATGTTACGATCAGATAAATGGAATGTGATGTTCTATGGAGATGAAGACTTGACTATCGTTCCAGACTCTGATATAAAAATGTTTTTGTGTCCCAAGACACATAAGAAACTGAAAGGACATTGCAATGTTTGTAAAGCTGGATGCTTTAGTCCATCAACTTTACAACGTCAACAATTCGTACATCTCTCACAACATTAGGAGTATAAAATGGCAGACTACAGAACAGGATTTATTCCTGAATTGTTTGGTGATATCAATGACTTAATAGATCAAGTCAACAATTTAAAAGCTACTGATTCTACTTTTCATATTGCTAAATCGTTAGGCGAATTGAAGATTAAAATCAGAAAAGAATTTATTGGATCATAGATTGCATATCATATTATTATGTGGTATAATATACAGATTAGAGGAGAGTGTAATGACTAAACGATTTAAGTTTCATGACCATGTTCAAATAGGATTGTCTGTTGATACAGTATGTGGCGAATCATTAGACACTATTATTTTAAGGCATAGTGATGCAACTTCTATCACTGATGTATCAGTTAGAAATTGTAATAAAATATTAAACAGAGAACTAGAGGAATGGGAACATGAGTACAATCAATACCTCGATTCCATTAAAGTATATAACTGATGGGAAACGTAGGGTAGAACGTATACACAAAGCTGGTATGCGTGATCCTTATTGGAAAGAAAGAAGGCAGCATCAAATTGTACCTGATAAAAAGAAACAGGCCAGTAAAAGAAAGTGTAGACATAATGTTTATTATAGTACAGATTCATAATGGTGCTAAACCTTCTTGCCTAGAAAATTTACATCCATTACCTAATGCTTATGGAAATGCTGTAGAAACATTTAAAACAAAAGAGGAAGCACATAAATTATTAGAACTGCTATGGGATATTGATGTAGAAGAACAGCAAGAAAATAATATTCATGTGTGGAGGATGCACTAATGAATGCTCTTATAGAATATTATTACTTTAATGATTTAACTGACATACTGATATATCTTATTGAAAAGATTGTTAAATCTTTAATATAGGAGATAGCTATGAACTTAACTAATGTCATTCATTTGTTACAAGAAACACAAACTAAGATTAAAATTGTTTACGATAATAGCGAGAGTACGCAAAATACAGCTTATATAAAAAATTTACAAACAGAAAGTATTAAAACTTTAAACAAACTAATAGAAGATTTAACAGCAATACAAAAAGAAAGAGTAGGATTGGAGATCGGAGCATGGCGTTCTTAAAGTATATAGTACTAACAATACTTATTCTATTTTCTTCTACAGTTTATGCTGAAGAAAAGGATGAACTTAAATGTTTAGTTGAAGCTGTTTACCATGAAGCTAGATCAGAATCTTTTGTAGGACAATTGGCAGTTGCAAATGTTATAATTGAGAGGACAACTTTACAACAGTATCCAGATACTATTTGTGGAGTTGTTCATGCAGGACACAGATGGAAAGGTAATATAATTAAAAACAGATGTGCTTTTAGTTACTTCTGTGATGGTAAAAAAGAATGGAAAACTATTGATAAGAAAGCTTTAGATGAAGCATACACAGTATCTCATCTTGCTTTAGAAGGTGTTGCAGTAATGTCTACACTAGGAGCAACCCACTATCATGCCAGCTATGTCTTTCCTGATTGGTCTGTAAATATGCTTAGACTAGAACAAATAGGAACCCATATTTTCTATCTTGACTAGAGCTTTAAAATATGATATCATTCGTTTTGAAATGAGGTAGATATGGGAAGAATGAAAGATTACTTATTTACTTTTGGTTTTATAAATCAGTACGGAGAATACGACATGGGACAAACAGAAGATTTATTAAGAGAGAATATGATATTACAAAAAAATATTAAAGATTTACAAGGACAACTTAATCAAGCACATCAAAGAATAAAACATTTAGTAAGTAATGAATGGTCAAATCAAACACCTGATCATTCTTCTTTACAGGAAGTTGTTAATCCTAAACAGATGGATTTAAAATTAAATGAATAAAGAAAAAGAACCCTGTCAAGTATTTGATTTTCTTTCTATTAAAGAATCAATAGATGAAAAGAAAAATAATTATACTATCGAAATATCGGAGGAAGAATGGGAAGATTGTGTACATGTTTTATTTTTGTTTATGGCAGAGAATGGTTATGATCCCAATAAACAAGAAGATATTATAGAGTTTGTTAAAGATTATTTTCCTGACTTACCAACTAATGATAATGATAACGAGGAATAAAAGATGACTAAGAATTTATGGGAGAAAGAAGAACGTCAAGTATTTCGATCTCTTACAAGACAGTATAAGCAAGAAGGTTATGATGTTAAAGAAGCCAAGAAGTTAGCTAGAGAAGAAACAAATGAAATCATGAGTGATAAGATTGAGTTTGCTGAAACCTTATATGAACAGGCACTTGAAGATTTTGATTGATGAACTAATAGATAAAATTATTTTACTTCGTTCTTTGAAGTACGATATTTCTTTTAAATATAATAAAAAGAAAGGAGGAATGCTTTGTGTTTATGATTCTGGTAAAGTGGTTTGGATATACCCTTACATATCTACGCCTACAAAGTCTTACGCTAGAAAAATACTTACTGATTATTTTGGTAACTCTATTATTAGGAATTAATTATGTCTGGTAAATGGTTAGAACGAGGAGAGTGTCCTGAATGTGGATCGAGTGATGCAAATGTAAGTCACTCTGATGGTTATTCACATTGTTTTTCTTGCAATACACACTTTAATGAAAAGGATGAACAAGTGGTAGTTCCTATGCAAAATAAGAGAGATGGTTTTTCTGTAGGAGAATTAAAAGGAATTGATGACAGAAAGATTAGTGCAACTACATGTAAAAAATATAATACATTTGTTAAAACATCAGGAGCAACTGTTACGCATCATATCTATCAGTATTATAATGATAAAGGAGAATTTACTGGTAATAAAGTTAAGCAAGTTGAAGGTAAAAAGTTTTGGTCTGAAGGTGACATTCAAAGTGCAGGATTGTTTGGACAAAATATATTTACACCTAGAGGAAAGTATGTAACTGTTTGTGAAGGTGAGTTAGATGCTATGTCCGCTTATGAATTACTAGGTTCTAAGTGGCCGTCAGTATCTGTAAAGTCTGGAGCGCAAGCTGCTCTACGTGATTGTAAAAAAGCTTTTGAATATCTTAATAGTTTTGATAATGTAGTTCTATGTTTTGATTCTGATAAACCTGGACGCGAAGCAGCAGAGAAGGTAGCTCAATTGTTTGAGCCTAACAAATGTCGTATCATTCATCTTGAATATAAAGATGCTAATGAATATCTCAAGATGAATAAACGCAAGAAGTTTACAGAAGAATGGTGGAATGCTAAACCATTTACACCAGCAGGTATTATTAATCTAGATTCTTTACAAGATTCTTTATATGATGAAGCTCATTTTGAGACTTGTCTTTATCCTTGGTCAGGTCTTAATGAAAAGACTTACGGAATGCGGACAGGAGAGCTAGTAACATTTACTAGCGGTGCTGGCATGGGTAAGTCTTCTATTATCAGAGAACTTATGTATCACTTGTTAAAGAATACAGAGGATAACATTGGTGTACTGGCTATGGAAGAAAGCATTCGCACAACAGCTTTCAATATCATGTCAGTAGAAGCTAATGCTAGATTATATATTAAAGAAATACGAGATCAGTTTGATAAGAAAGATTTAATTAAGTTTCAGAAAAATACTATTGGGACAGGAAGGTTCTTTGCCTTTGATCACTTTGGCTCGATAGGTAATGATGAAATATTAAATCGTGTTAGGTTTATGGCAAAGGCATTGGAGTGTCGATGGATTGTGCTTGATCACTTGTCTATCCTGGTATCAGGTCAGGAAGAATTTGGTGATGAGCGTAAGTCTATTGATGTTCTCATGACTAAGCTTCGTAGTCTGGTAGAAGAAACAGGATGTGGATTATTATTGGTATCCCATTTACGTAGACCATCAGGTGATGTTGGTCATGAGAATGGAAAAGAAATTACCTTGTCACACCTGAGAGGAAGTGCTAGTATTGCACATCTAAGTGATAGTGTTATTGGTTTGGAAAGGAACCAGCAAGCAACAGATGAAGTTGAATCTAATACAACTGTTATTCGTATATTAAAGAACAGATATACAGGTGATACTGGTATTGCTAGTTATTTATTTTACGACAGAGAAACAGGAAGGCTTAATCAGATTGATAATCCTTTTGATGCTGATACAGAAACAGATGAGGAGACTCCTTTTTAATGTCTGATTGTATAGTAGATATCGAAACAGATGGATTAGATGCTACTAAGCTACACTGCATAGTAGCTAAGGATACAGAGACTAAAGAAGTCTTTACTTGGCAAGAAGAGGAGTGTAAAAAGTTTCCTCTTTGGGCTAAAAAATATAATAAACTTATCATGCATAATGGAATTAACTTTGATGGTTTCTGGTTAAACAAATTATTAAATATGAATATACAGCTTAATCAAATTGAAGATACTCTTATTATGTCACAACTGTATAATCCTATACGACCTGAAGGACATTCATTAAAAGCATGGGGCGATAAACTACAAATGCCTAAAGGTGATGTTGAAAGCTTTGAATATTATTCACCTGAAATGCTTGAGTATTGTAAACAAGATACTAATATTACTTATAAATTGTATGATGTATTAAAAGAAGAAGGTAAAAGATTTTCTAATAAATCTAAACAACTAGAATATAAAGTACGTGCTATCATTGATCAGCAAGAACGTAATGGCTTTGCTTTTAATATAAGAAAAGGTCAGACGCTTTTAGCTACACTTGAAGATGAAGCAAATGAATTAATTGATACTGCACAAGAAATGGTTCCACCTACTAAGGTAGAATTAAAAACAAAAACTAAATACATTCCTTTTAATATTGGTTCTCGTCAACAAATTGCTACTGTTCTACAAGATAGAGGATGGGAACCAGAACTATATACAGAGAAAGGAAACATAATAGTTAATGATGAAGTTTTATCTAAGATTGACATGGACGAGGCTAGAATGTTCAGTCGCTATCTTTTATTACAGAAGCGTATAGCCCAGATTCGATCTTGGATAGAGAAGTGTGGGGATGAAGGCAGAGTTCATGGAAAAGTAATGACACTCAAAACAATCACAGGGAGAATGGCACACAACAATCCTAATATGGCACAAGTGCCAGCTTCGTACTCTCCCTATGGTACTGAGTGTCGTGAGCTTTGGACCGTTAGTAATCCCCACACTCATAAGTTAGTAGGCACAGATGCTTCAGGTCTTGAACTACGTGTCTTAGCTTCTTATATGAAAGATCAAGCTTTCATTGATGAAGTTGTTAATGGTGATGTTCATACAGCAAACATGAAGATGGCTGGCTTAGAGGAAAGATCACAAGCCAAGACATTTATTTATGCTTTGATGTATGGTGCAGGTCCAGCAAAGATTGGGTCTGTTGTTGGTGGGTCTGCTAAAGAAGGACAAGAACTTACTGATCGTTTTCTAAAGAACATGCCTAAACTACGTAACCTTCGTAATCAAGTTACAGAAGCTGCTGAATCAGGTTTAATTAAAGGACTTGATGGTAGACTATTACACATACGAAACTCATTCTCTGCTTTGAATACTCTTATTCAAGGTGCAGGTGCAGTCGTATGTAAACAATGGCTTGTACACATGATGGCTGAAGTGTATGCTTCAGGGCTTGATGTTAAATTAGTAGGGAGTATTCATGATGAATATCAGTTTGAAGTAGTTAATCAAGATGTTAAAAGATTTACAGAGATTACTAAATATGCTATGACTAAGACAGCAAAAACTTTAAACCTTCATTGTCCTTTGGATAGTGAACATAAGGTAGGAATCACATGGCTACAAACACACTAAGAAAATATTCAGATAGTTTTAAACATGGAACAAAAAGTGAAAAAGCATTTGCAAACGCAGCACGAAAAGAAAATTTTATAGTTCGTAAAGCAACTAGAGATCAAGATATGAAAGAGCATATTGATTTCTTTTTAGAACAAGATCATTTTCAATTTAGTGTAGATGTTAAGGCTAGAAAAAAAGCAAGTAGGTATGATAATACATTTGATGATGTCTGGCAATGGATTGAATTTAAAAATATATGTGGCAATCCTGGTTGGCTGTATGGAAATGCTGACTACATAGCTTTTGAACGAGAAAAAGATTTTGTTTTAGCTAACAGAGAAGAATTGAAAAACTTTTGTGAAGAAAAAGTTGATCAAGATGATAGAGTATATTCATCTAGAGAAGCTAAATATAAATGCTATCAAAGAAAGGGTAACAAAGATTTGATTACTAGAATACGAATGGTAGATATAAATAATTTAGGAGAAAATATGATCTTGGAAAAATAACTGTTGACACCTAATACTATTTCATGTATAATTCGTTTTGAAACCATGCAGAGATATCTGCTAACATATAAGGAGAAAATACTATGGGTGTAATCAATGGCACGGCTTATTGGGCTTCGATCACCACACCAAACACCACCTTTAATGAAGATGGTGAATGGAAGATTGATGTAGGTAATCTTTCGGAGTCCACTATTACAAACTTAGTTGCCGATGGTCTTGAGGATCGTATTAAAAACAAAGATGACGAGCGAGGTGACTTCATTACCTTGAAACGTCAGGTTAAAAATCGTCGTACAGGACAGGCTAATTCTGCTCCTGATGTATTGGATGCACAAAAGCGCCCAATACTTAATACCCTGGTAGGTAATGGGTCTGTTGTAAATGTTCTGTATCGTCCATATGATTGGACATATCAGAAGCGTAAGGGACGTTCTGCTTCTCTTGAGGCAGTCCAAGTTGTTGACCTTGTTCCTTATGGTGGTGCTGCATCAGATGCGTTTGATGTAGTTGATGATGGCTTCTCCTCGATGGATGAGGAAATGATTCCTCTTTCATCCTAACTAGGGAAGGGGGAACTCTGGGTAACTAGGGTTTCCCCTATTTTTTATGAAATCAATAGACACATTAGTGAATGATATTTACTCTTTGTTTGAATCTTCTGTTCCTGATATGGAAGATAATGAAGTAGATGTTATTATTGATAAGTTTGGAGATGCTTTAAAAGTTCATCTTAAAAAGTTTATCTATGAAGAAGAACGTAGGAGAGACTCTCTTAGACTATCTGCTATAGGTAAACCTGAACGTCAACAATGGTATTCTGCTTCACCTCATTCTAATGTTAAGGAAACAATAGAGCTTCAAGGAAAAGATAAGATTAAATTTTTATATGGTTATATTTTAGAAGAGTTGCTGCTTACTTTATCTTCCTTAGCAGGACATAAAGTTTCTGATGAGCAGAAGGAAGTTCAGATAGAAGGAGTTAAAGGACATCAGGATGCTATTATTGATGATGTTCTTGTTGATTGTAAATCAGCATCAGGTAAAGGATTTGATAAGTTTAAAAATAATTATGTATCTGTTGATGATCCTTTTGGTTATATCGCACAGATATCTTCTTATGCAGAAGCTAATGGTTTAGATCAAGCTGCTTTCTTGGCTATCAATAAACAAACAGGAGAGATATGTTTATCTAAAGTTCACTCAATGGAAATGATTAATGCTAAAGAACGTGTTAAATATATTAAAGATGTGGTTAATCAATCTACTCCACCAGCTAAGTGCTATCCTGATGTTCCTGATGGTAAGTCTGGGAACCGCAAGCTGGATATTGGTTGCATATACTGTGATTATAAGCGTGATTGTTGGAAGGATGCTAATAATGGTCAAGGATTACGTGTGTTTGATTATGCAACAAACCCTCGGTATCTTACACAAGTTTCTAAGATACCTAACGTAGAAGAAATTCTGGATTGGTAATGCACTGGAAATTTTTAGGTAAACCTGACATTAAAAACAAGTTTGGATTTGTTTACATCATTACAAATAAAAAAACAGGCAAAGCTTATATAGGATGTAAACAATATTGGCATTATAAGAAAGGAAAAAAAGACAAACAATCCAATTGGAAAATTTATAAAGGTTCTTCTAAATCATTAACAGAAGATATAAAAAAATTAGGTAAAAGAAATTTTAAATTTGAAATGCTGGCTGAGTATAAAAATAAAAGAAGCTTGAGATATTATGAATGTTATTATCAAATGAAATATAATGTATTAGCTTCTGTATTAGAAGGAACAGATGAGCCAGCATTTTATAACAATTATGTAGGAGGTAAATGGTATAGACCAGTAGAAAGTTATGAACCAGAATTATAGAAGCATTATTAATAATTTAACATCTATAACTAATGAATCTATCTTCACTGATACTCAAAATAGTGAGTATCATTCTTTATTTATGGGTGTTATTCTTAGAGCTTTGTTGGATGTTACTAAACCAGTAACTCTGCATGAACATACTCATATTAAAATTGATAGAAATGCTGCTCGATCCTGGTTCTTTACTTGTTCTGGAGTAACATGTGAAAACTTTGAATATATTTGTGATATTGCTGGTATCAATCCAATAGCTATGAGAGCTATCGCTTATAAAACATTACAACGAGAGGATATTGATGACGTTAGAAAACAAATCAACTCTTTTTTTAACCAGTCCTCCATCTACTATGAAGGATGATGTAGTCAATAGTCCAAAGCATTATCGAATGCAGGGCGTTGAAGCAATAGATATTATGGAAATGTCTATGACTGAAGAAGAATTCCAAGGATATTTAAAAGGTAATATACTAAAATATTTAATTCGATATAAACATAAAAGCAAACCGAAAGAAGATTTGCAAAAAGCACAATGGTACATTGAGAAACTTATTAATAAAATATAGAGGAGAATACACTATGGAGCAGATAACTTTACCTACAAATTACCAATCATTTATTCATATGTCACGCTATTCTAGATGGCTTGAAGATGAACAGCGTAGAGAAACCTGGGAAGAAACTATTGATAGGTATCTTTCATTTATGGTAGAGCATTTGAAAGATAATTATTCTTATGATTTATTTGGTAAAGAGTTATCTGAAATACGAAATGGTATGTTACTTCTAGAAGTACTTGGATCAATGAGAGCATTAATGACTGCTGGTCCTGCATTGAAACGAGAGAACATTGCAGGATATAATTGTTCTTATCTTCCTATAGATTCTCCTCGATCTTTTGACGAATGTCTTTATATTCTTATGAATGGTACAGGCGTAGGGTTCTCAGTTGAACGTCAGTATATTACTAAATTACCTACAATTCTTGATCAACCTTTTGAACAAACAGATGATGTTATTTCAGTAGCAGATTCTAAAGAAGGATGGGCTAGAGGATTACGCGATCTGATATCATTGTTGTATACAAATAGAATACCTAAGATTGATACTAGTAAAGTACGTCTTGCTGGAGAACGATTAAAAATATTTGGAGGTCGTGCTTCTGGTCCTAAACCTTTAGAAGAATTGTTTGATTTTACTATTCAAACTTTTAAGAA